>Garth_p1__coassemble_4851_pt1 | contig 4340 bp, 5 predicted proteins | sample Garth_p1__metabat2_high_PE_030 | metagenome-assembled genome bin Garth_p1 | reverse complement strand
CCTTTCGAGAGTAGGTGAAGAGAGTCATGGCAACGGGCTGCATCCGGTCATTAGTAACCGGTCATTATCGGTCATTAAGAAAAATCACTTCCGGTCATTTAGCCCCTATAATATATATTAAATATTTTAATATTATATTATAGCTCTTTTTTCGCCCCCCGAAAACCTTAATGACCGAAAATGACCGGGCATTAATGACCGGATTCTGAGGCTTTAATTAATACTCTTTTAATGCTAGTATTGTACTTGTATTTTGTTCTGTATTAATGATTTACAATAAGCCATTATATATTTTTATCTGTGTATAAATGTATAGAAATAAGCTACATAAGTCAGCGCCCTTTTCCTACAATATCGTTGCTTCTTCGCCCCATTTTTCGCCTTCCCTTCGCTCTCATTTCAGCCATAAATGCCCTTTCTTTGGAGCATGAATTGATGTGAGGAAGAGCATTTTTGCGTTTTTCCCTTTGGAAATCTATAAAACCACTTTGATATCAGTTCTTTTGCTTCTTTATATAGAAGAGTAAAAATATCGAACACAGCTATCCTAAGTATTTTTTATGTTATTATCCTTTGCATAGTTTCTTCCTTTAATATTGCTCTGTTTGGGGCGGTAAGCATTATTTACATAATCAGCTTTTATACTCATTTCCTTGTATAAATGGTTAAAATCCCTAGGTAAGTCTTTTTCTTCATTTTTGTGTTAATATTTATAATAAAATGTAGATGTTTCGCAATTATTTTGTACCTTTGAAGGCAATTCTGCTATAAAAAGCAGGCTATAAATATAAAATTTAAACTTGAATAAACTTATAAACAAATAAACATACATTGAAGACTATGTCTGGATTTGCAATTTACAACTACAATTTCTTACGCATCATAAGACCTAACGAAGAATATCAACTTGAGTTCCCCGACTGGGTAAAAGTAAATGTGCAAGAATCATTTGAAAATCGCCAGCAATTGCTTGAAGAGCTTTTGCTGACTGATTTCGAGAAACCATTCCCGTTTGAGAATGCCAGAAAGAAACCATACTGGCACAAACAAATAGTGAAACCACAAGATAATGTCTATGTAATGCGTGTGGCAAATGTTACAAACGTAACGATTACCGACGAACACCTGATGTCTCAAAAATATGCTGATTATAGAAATTGTCTGGTCATCATCGACAATCGCCCAGGAATCCAACGCATCGCCATAGAGCGAAAATCTACGGCTTTCAGCCATACAAAAACTGTGGCTAATATTCTCGAAGCATCCTTCTGCAAACTACTGAAGAGTAAACTGTTGAAGGTTGAACTATCTGCGGTTTACAGTTCGAATGTGTTTTGGGATATGCTGAAAAAATACCCTAATGGCTTCAGTAAAGTGACTTTTCATTTCCCTCATCTCAATTTAGATCGTCTGACCAAAGTGATGGATAAATATCTCAAAACTGCTCGTGAGGATTGGGATAGTGATCTTGACTTTACATTCGGTGCAAACGAAGGTGGTGCTGTAAAAATCGATCCGGAAAATTCGCGCCAGACTGCACTTATAGCAGGCGCATCAGGAGCGGGAGCATGGATAAAGATGCTTCCCAATGGTGAAAAAGGAAAGGCTATATTATGCGGCAAAAACCAATTCGTGGTGCGTGAACTCGATTCTGAGGTGTTTAATAATCTGGTAATCGGAGCACAGCCGATTCCTGGCATGGGACAATCTGCTATGGATAAGGTGAAGAGTTTTATGAAGGATATGCCGGATACATTTACTCATTAAGCTGATTAGGGGATGGAAAAGTTTGAACGTTTTTCGGAGGAGAGACTTACCTCCTTACGTGCCCGTTATAGGGGCGATGATTTGTTTAGAACCTGGACATGGATTCTCTGTTTGCTTGAGCAACAACTGAACGGTCTAAATGCTGTAGAAGTATGGAGTGAAACGGAAATGATTCGCCAGAAACTGTCTGCAATCAAGGAACATCGTGATAATGAGGTAGAATTTCTCTATGGCGAACTAAAGAATCGGCATCAGTCAGAAAAAACCGCTGTCATCATTCTTACTGTACTCTTCACTCAAATGTGTGATGCAGAATCCAGTAATGAGGATGATGCTGCTGTGCAAAATCCGAATCGAGCAGTGTGTTCGGTCTTGGCTCATCTTCTGATGAATCCGAAAATAAGATCTTTCACTGAGAAGTTGATCAAGGCATTCAAGCATCGTCGCTACGATAACGAGGGAAATAAGATTATTTTACCCGTAACAGACTATTTGAATGTGAAATCTCCTTTGGAATTGATGGACGAAGAAGCTAAGGTAAAAGTGGAGAGATGGGTAGAAGAGATAGAGAAACTCACACGGGGAATCAGAGGCTTTCTGAACATAGACTGGACTGTTTACGATACTATTTGGAGGAATATTTGTGCTGAACAAGAAATTTCCCTTTTGCTCAAAAAGGAACAACCTCGAAACAATAAATGGGGTTTTAATCTGAAACTGGTAGCGAATGTTCTTGGCATATTGCATGTTACTCCTTATGGTGATGGTTTCGTGTTAGCAGGAAGCATTCAGACTATCAGCGATGCTGTAGGAGTGAACGTGAGAGCCTATATTGGAAACCATGCCGATTTTGGATCCAGTAATACTACTTTAACCAAAGAAATGCATGCTAAAATAAAGCAATTCATATTATCTGCAATCGGATAAAAAGCAGCTGTTACAGATAAAGATAATGAGGGCGTTGATGGAATACTTCTGTCAGCGCCCTCTTTCTGTCTGATTACCAGCAGATAAGCAGCTGATAAGAAATAGCCTCCTTATTTTTTTATGCGTATTTTTATCTACAGACCAATATTCTTATCTTTGCACTCGGATTTGGGAATCAGTTTCCTCATTTCCGAGTGTTTTTATTTTAGTTTAACCTGAGCGGAGGCGGGGAACCTCACAACGTGATTGAAGATGGCCATCGGGAATCCACGGCTTCTCTCGCAAACCGATCAGGAATCATGGCAGAAAAAAAACATCAGCTTACGGCTCTGGGCATTGCCTATGAAGCCGTCATCAAGCTGGGCTATACGCACAGCAAACTGGCAAGGCTCGACAGCAGCATCAACTATCCTACGCTGAGGAATATCAGAGACGGGAAGGAGATGAAGAAAGCTACGGAGCGGTTCTATCTGAAACTTTTCTTCGACCTTATTAATAAGGAATATGAACGGCGAATGGCCTGTGGGGGCGACGGAGCCGTCAGCCTGCTTATCGTGATGAAAAACATCCTTGAAGCAGAGCTGAAATAAAAAGTGGTGAAAAGATGAGGGGGCATTCTTTCACCAACTATTCCGCCGCATCGAAAGTGTTGCTATCTTTGCACCAGCTTTAGCAAGGTTGGGCGGATTAAAGAAAACCTTAAAGGAAGGTTAGACCTTGCGGTTTATAGATTATGAACGGAATGTTTATGAGAGTGGTGCAGCAGGGCGAGGCGTTCGCTGTACAGAGTCAGAAAAGTGAGAACGGACAGATGATGAAATGCAACATCGTTCTCCAGGAGATGGGCGGCAAGTATGAGAACCAGTATGCTGCGGCAATGCTCGGCAATATTGCCCAGTGTAAGTTCGCTCCGGGAACATTGGTGGCGGTTACGCTCCGATTCACGACTCGTGAGTATAATGGTCAGGTTTACCAAGACATCCTCGTTACAGACATAGAAAAGGTAAAAGGGTAAAAAAGTAAAAAGGTAAAAAGAACCTTAACCCTTTGCAACCACGTTACCATAAAGGGTAAAAAGTAAAACTGAGTTGAAACTGAGGAGGATTTTCCATGGTAAAGCGCGCAACAATCCGGATGTTTCTTCTCCTAAAATTCAATTCAGATTATGGTTAAGAAAGTAAACAAGGTTCAGAACAATGCTCAGAACAATGTTCAGAACCAGCAGGTGAATAATAATGACTGCCAGCATGTGCAGCTCGGTGGAATGGCTTACTATGATGATAAGCAATATTTCCTCTTCAGTCCTGATTCTGTAAATCAGGGTGTTGTAGAAGCGTTCCGCCGTCATGGTGTGGCTCAGCAAATGCAAGACGGAACATTTGATTTCGTAGCAGTTTCTAAGCCGAAAAGCCAGTCGGAACTGATTAAGAAACTGGCGCATGGTCGTTTGAGCAAGACCAAGGATGGGGCTATTCAGCTCACGCTGAAGGTGTTCTTTCATGAGGGACTCAACATCGCCCAAACGCTGGCTGTTGAGTCAGCAGAAGGGGCTGATGCTTTAGTGGATTATCAATTAAAACGATAAGTAATAAGATAGATGAGTTGTTATTTAATTAAGGTGGAGAACGGGCACAAGGTTGCCCGCT
>Garth_p1__coassemble_4536_pt1 | contig 4590 bp, 3 predicted proteins | sample Garth_p1__metabat2_high_PE_030 | metagenome-assembled genome bin Garth_p1 | reverse complement strand
AGTTGATCACTCAATTTGGCTTTTACAATTTCATGCTTTTCAAGTTGCTCGCCACGAGAGTTCATTACTTCAAAATAATGATTCAACTCAACATCCTTAGGCACACGATAATGTATGATATGCACATGGTTCAAAAAATACTCCTTGAATTTGTCCATATCAACTTGATTTTCACCTACTATTTCCTTTAGTGCTTCTTTGGCAAAGTTATAGCCATTCTTTATGCCAAGGTCATATTCCTCCCCAAAATCAGAATCTTTTACTTCCTTATTTTTCTCAAACTTAGACATGACTTCTATGGTTTGAGTAGAAGCTTTGCGTGAGGAATATGCAAGTTTGTTGGTAACCTTCTCGCCCATAGCAGTGAGGATAATGTATATTGTAGTAAGACGTTGTTGTCCGTCTATAACCTCGAATACATTCTCGTCACGTTTAAAGGTTACAAGTGTTCCGATATAGTATATAGGCTTGTCTATGACCATGGAGTCATAGATATCCTTTATTAATGCAGAAATCTCATCTCGTTCCCAGGCGTAATTACGCTGATAGATGGGAATTTTGTAGTAGGTAACTGTTCCACTATTGACATAATAGATGTCTTTTACAGAACATTCTTTCAGAATATGTGATAAATCTTTCATGCTTGTCATTATTTATAAAATCCATTTTCCTTGAAGAAATAGAGGTAATTGCAAGAAATTTCATTCTCATCTTTGGCATCTATATTTTTGCTAGTACTGCTGCTTTCAAGTACTCTACCGTCATATATGTCTCCGATTGATAGAGAACATAATTTGTCGGCAAGGGCACTGAGAAGGGATGTTGGGGAATCTTGTCGAGCAATTAATTGGTACATGTTAAAGCCATTGATGATACCAAATTTGTTGCTTTCGCCCATAATGTAATTCTGCGCAGACAACCAGCCCAAATTTCTATACTGTGCTCTCAGAGAGTAAGCCCAAATGAAGGCATAGACTACGAATTGCTCAAATTGTGCCAAATCTTCCTTGGATGGGTAAGTTTCAGGGCAGAACCGATCTACGTAAAGCAAGACTGATGTGTCAAACAGCAAACGTGCTATGCCATTCCCCGTTCCTCGCTTGAAATATTTATCGAGAGTCTTTACAATCTCATTGTCGTTGATGTAAAAACCTTCGTACTTACTATTGTCTTGAATATCTTTCAAGATGTTATAGTAATGTTTGGTATATTCGAAAAAAGGCTTACCTGCAATGATTGGTGTATTCAATTGGAAAGCGTTGATGTTACGTATGCCTGATACAAATGGCATTGCAGATGAATTTACCATGTCGGCATAGCAATATGCTGCCTTGAAGAACTGGGCATAAGGAGTTTTGGCATAACGAGTAATGCCCTTGAACATTTGAATGTTATGTTCATTGAGTACATTAGCTTTGTTACCATTTACCCATTCCTTGATGCGATAGAGATAGTTGCCAAAAAGATTAGCCAAGTTGCTTTGGGAGACTTGTTCCCATCCTTTGACAATTTTTTCTGTTTCTTCTTCGCTTACACCTGCCATCTCTCGTAGATGATATGCCTTCAACAAGTCGTGAGGATAGAGAGCCTTGCCACGAGCATTTTGAGAATCGAAGAATTGGAAAGCTTCTGATATATCTTTTGTAATTACAACAATCAGTTCGCAATTATTTTCAATATACCCTTTCAATCTTTCTTTTTCCTTCTCGTGCTCATCATTTTTATCTTCAGACTTCTTACCTATGCGGCGACACAAAGCCTGATAATTGTTTGGAATATTACGACAGTTATGCTCATTGTTGTAAACTGACTGCTGTAAGAAACTGATATTCTTTTCGCCTAATGCAGTTAATAACAGAGAGAATGTGATGGTACGTTGCTGCCCATCTACAATGTCATAACGGTCTCCTTTTTGCTGGTGCAAGATGAGAGTGCCTACTCTATACTTTTCTTTGTTGCTATTCATCGCTTCGATGATGTCATCAAGCAATTGGATGGCATTGCGTGCTGTCCATTTATATGGTCGCTGATAGATAGGGATGTTGAGGCTAACATCTTCTATGGGCTTATCACCATTCGTTATCTTCTGGCGAAGAAGTAAATCACCGATGGTTGTTATTGATAATGTTAAGTTGCTCATTGTATATTATATTTTTTGTGACATAGTTACCAACATGGTTACCGACATAGTTACTATTGCTCTGTTACTAGCTCTGTTACTAGCTCTGTTACTAGCTCTGTTACTAGCTCTGTTACTAGCTCTGTTACCAGCTCTGTTACTAGCTCTGTTACTAGCTCTGTTACTGTTTATACAGTCTCCAAGAACAAAAGTCCCTTTTTGGTTGTTCTGTATTGCTGTTTAGGGCTTGTCGGCTTGTCAGGAACCGTAAGTTCCAGATAATCATGTTGGAGCAGTGGCTCGATGAATGCTTTGAAGTTCTTGAATTGGTAAGTAACACCTAGTAGTTCAAATATTTCTTTTCTAAATTTTGCTTCTTTGCAGAATCTAAGAATGGATACAACTTTGTCTGTGGCATCGATATATGTATCATCTTCTGCTCTGTCACTAACTCTGTCACTATCCAGCCAAAAAGTGACAGTGCTGGTGCAAATATCACTCTCAAAAGTCACGTCATTGCCAGTGATTTCTTTCCACTCGTTCATCATATCGAAACCATAGCCGATAGTCTCTGATAGATTTACCAGTCTGAATATCTTGGCGATAATCGGGTTGCGAGGATTGGAATAGAGATGGTTGCCTAGTTGGGATATAGGCACAGGATAGCCACCTGCATTGAAGAACTCGACTCTGTCGGTGTAGATATGGATGCAGGAGTGAATGGTGCTGAAAGGGTCGAAGTGGGAGAGCATATTGACTAATGCTTCTCGCAAAATCTTAAACTGCGAGCGATCTTCCACATTGAATCCCTCGTCGTTCATCATGAATGGAGTATCCACGATGAGGCGCAGTCTCCTAATCATAATCTGAAAATACTCCCAAAGGTTCTCTTGCTCGGGAATGCGGTAGGTATAGCGGGTTCGGGCTTCTCTTACACTTCTACCTGGAATCTCCACCAAGTCCATCCAAAACGTAGGAACATAACGGCGAACCCATTCTTCTTTGCCAAAGCACATCAAACCACCATAATTCAGATGTCCCTCATTGTCGGCAATTCCGATGCGCTTGCAGAAGTCGGCGATGTCATTGCCTATCAGATTAGGTCGAGGACTGTATAGCTTGAAGTAATTGCGATAGTCGCGAATGGTATCCTCGTTGAGCATGGAGAGATTGGAGTCTAAGAGTATCTGCTCAGACTTGATGCCGAATGATTGGTTATGAAACATGGCGGTTATCTCACCATTGGTTGCTCGCTGGTCTCCACTGCCAAATCGGATGAATGTATTCTGTGGATTGTTATAGTAGATAGGCTTGTGGGGTGATGAGGCGATATGAAATGCCAAAACCTTATGTCCATCTATATGATAGAGCATGCTCTTGGCATCGACTGGCTCATTGAACTTTTGGGAACGCAAGGTGTCCAAGAAGTCTTGTTCCAACTTCTCTGCATTGTCAACTCCTGATATTTCAAACTTCTTGCCATTCTGCTTCACTCCAAGCACTATCCATCCGCCGGAAGTGTTGGCGAATGCACTTACGGTTTCCCATATATTCTTAGGGAGTTCGCTCTTGGCCTCCTTAGCCTCGAAGTCCTCCCATTCGATGTCGTTGATTCTGTCTATCAGCTCTTCCTTTGTCATAATAATGATGATTAAATTGAAATATAGAATTTCTTCCTCCCTTCACTTCAAGAAATAGATAGGAGCATGCTGGGTGCCTTCCTTCTCCATGATGCCTTTCTCGCAGAAATGGTTGAGCCACTTCTGTGCCATGTAAGGAGTCAAGCCAAAGAGGATGCGCAGGATGCGAGTGGTGATATAGCGGTTCTCTTGGAGATACTCCTTGATTTTCGCCAATAGCTTTTCCTCAGAGTATTTTGTGGATTGGTTGGAATAACGAGAGCGTACAAAATGGACGTTGCGCTGTACTTCCTCCATTAGCTTACCTTCTGGTCGGAAGTTGATGCCGGTGATGCGTACTTCCTTGCCCGTAATCTTCTTGTCTGGATTCTCCTCTGGCATCTCTAGGCTAGCCGACATGGAGAAGTAGCCTATCTCTGGGATGTAAAAGCGGCGTCCCAGTGAGAATTCTTCCACCATAAGGTCGTGAAGCTCTGCCAACACCGCAGCCACATCTCCCTTGGTGAGTGAGCAACGGCTCTGGATTTTCTCTTGCAGTTGCTTCTCGGTCATAGGTTCATGCTGCACGATACGAATGTATTGGCGCTTTTCTCCTGTGCCCTGGGCATTGTTGAGCATGTAAATGTCGTATTTCAGTTCCATATTTCTTGTTGTTTGATGGTTCGTTGTTTTCTATATTCTTTGTCTTCTATGAAAGATGATGCAAATATATATAATAATGTGATAACTTGTATCTTTTGGTGTAAACTATTAGGTTTATTTAAACATTGGTATATGTCATGTGATTATACGGCATTTGTCATCCGACCGTATGATAAGTGTCGTATAATC
>Garth_p1__coassemble_2918_pt1 | contig 6580 bp, 8 predicted proteins | sample Garth_p1__metabat2_high_PE_030 | metagenome-assembled genome bin Garth_p1 | reverse complement strand
TAAGGCTTATCAGCTATGGGATAGCTCGCTGCTACAAACAATCGAAGTAGGAACAGCACAAGGATTGCAGCAGATACATGCCTATTTGTTTGGTGGTCTGTATGATTTTGCAGGACAGATACGCCAAAAGAACATCGCCAAAGGTGGATTCAAAAAAAGTAGTACCTTTGCACCCACCACTCATCCATATTAGTGCCATTTTTATTTGGTAGTTTAAGAATAAAAGATTACCTTTGTATCGCTAAACAGAAAGAAGAATACGATGGCTATAAAATATGAGATCCATTATCGTCCGTACTCATGAAATTACGTGAGATGCTTTGAAAGAGAAAATAAGAGAGTATCTGAAGCATAACCGTTATACATAGGATACTCCAAGACATTCTACAATCTAAAGATTTTGGTAATATGTCAGACAAAATAGATAAAAGAATAACAGAACAGAGCTCGCTCTACGAACATCTGGAAAAAATGAGCGTGGAAGAACTCACCGCTCATATCAATGCAGAAAACAAGAAGGTGGCGCTGGCAATAGAACAAGCATTGCCTGCCATTAACCAACTGATTTCCGCCATCGAAGGGCAGCTGAAGAAGGGCGGAAGACTCTTCTATGCCGGTTGCGGAACGGGCGGAAGACTGGCTACGCTCGATACCATCGAAGTGCAGAACACCTATGGTATCGACGGTTCACAGATACAGGCCATCTTCCCCGGAGGCATCGGCTGCCTTACACAAACCAGAGAATCAAGAGAAGACGACCTGGAGAATGGTTGGCACCAGCTCTGCGATAAACATATCTCAAAGCTGGATTTCGTGCTGGGCTTCTCGGCAAGCGGCACTACTCCCTTCGTGCTTTCCATCTTGCAGCATTGCAAGGAGGCTGGTATTCCTACAGGATGCATCGTCAACAATCCCCACGCTCCTATCGCCCTGGCTGCAGATTATCCTGTAGAGGTAATCACGGGACCGGAATTCGTAACGGGAAGTACCCGTATGAAAGCCGGATCTTCGCAGAAGATGATTCTGGATATGATCAGCACTTCTCTTCAGATAAGACAAGGACGGGTGGAAGGCAACAAGATGGTGAACGCCAAGCTTATCAATCATAAACTCATCGACCGTGCCTGCCGCATCTTTATGGAACGCAATCCGGAATATACGGATTACGAGAAAGTGAAGCAACTGATACTGAAAGCTGGAAGCGTGAAGAAGGCGGAAGACTTGCTGAAGAGTAAAAGCGATTTAGATATTTAGATAAATTTAGACCAAACTTCACCTTATATAAATAGAACTATCAAGATTTCACCTTATATAATAGGACTATATGGCAAAGAAAGCAATTGTAATGGGTGCCACATCGGGCATCGGAATGGAAGTGGCAAAACTGCTTGCTGCAAAAGGATGGCAAGTCGGAATTGCCGGAAGAAGAATTGAAAGATTGCAGGCTCTGATTTCGCAGAGCGGCATTACCAGCTACCAGCAAATAGACGTGACTTCTCACGATGCTCCTGCCCAACTTCTCGAACTCATCGATAAGTTGGGAGGCATGGACCTCTACTTCCATAGTTCCGGCATTGGCTGGCAGAACAACTCGCTGGATATAGAAAAAGAATTGAAGACCCTGGAAACCAACGGCTTGGGATTCACAAGAATGGTGGATACGGCATTCAACTGGTTTGCTACTCATCATCAGGACAATTCAAAAGCCCGCATTGCCTGCATCACTTCCATCGCCGGAACCAAAGGTCTCGGTGCCGCCCCAGCCTACTCTGCCACCAAGCGATTCCAGAACCATTATCTGGAATGCCTGTCGCAGCAGGCACGGATGCGTCATCTCCCTATCGCCATCACAGATATCCGACCAGGTTTCGTAAAGACCGACCTTATCGCAGGCAGCAGCTATCCGCTGCAACTCAAACCGGAAGATGTGGCGAAGCATATCGTAAGTGCCATCGAAAACGGAAAGGAAGTTAAGGTGATAGACTGGAGATATGACATCCTCGTCTTCCTCTGGCAACTCATTCCTAGATGGTTATGGACGAGATTGAGGATTACAACATAACATCTTTATTCCTTTCTGATGACAATCGTCTTGAACCAGTCTTTCAATACTCCCGCATATTGATCCTGCGAATCAGACAGCAGGATGACAACCTGGGAACCATCTTCTAACTTGGGTCCCAGACACATACCTTCGTAATTGGCAAAGGAACGCTTGGAAAGTGACAAGCCGGTTTTCCATTCCGCGAGCAATCTCTTCTTCAAGAAAGGAGTATCTGATGAAAACTTCTCTTTCAAAGCAAACTCCTCAGAATTCAAAGGATTAATCTGATAGAGTTTACACTTGCAGAAAGCCCCAATCTTAATCTTCGGGATAAAGGCCTCACGCTCCAGAACCAGAAGCTGACCATCGGGCAAGGCGCAAAACTCACTCACCCCCATCACATAGATATCTGCTTTCTTATGGGTAGAAGGTTGATCCATCTGATAGGCATAGGCTGTCATATAACGAGAGGCTTTCTTGCTACTCTCTTGCTCGCAACAGTCTTCCTTGCCATTATTTTCCTTATTACGATTTTCCTTTATCTTTCCCCAATCATACCTCATCAAACGAAGCTGGTTGGCCAATCCGTTTTGAGGAGTAGCAGGCTGTCCGTCTTTGCGGAGCGTGCTCTCAGGAATCGTCCAGAGATACTGACGGACGGAATCAAAAGCCAGAGACTCAAAATTATAATTGGGATAAAAATCAGAAGAAGGCCATCTGCTCTCCCAAAGGTTCTGCTGATAGCTAATCTTGGGAGCATTAGCCGAAGTAGGCAGAACAGGATACTCCTTTAAACGGCAATATCCTTCGCTTGTTATCACCAAGGTAGAATCAGAAGCCTTCACGATGGCTTCGTGGTCAAAGCCTTTCTCCTGCCCCTGCCAAAACTTTCCGTCGTTCAGCGTTCCATCTGTTCTCTCGGTAAACCCAAGGTTCTCTACCTGTTCCAATTCGCCGGTCTTGGGATTCACCTGAATCCGGAAGTTGAAGTACAGGGCACTATCCGACTTGTCGCTTACCACCGCATAGATATCATCATGCAGATGAGCAATGCCACTGTAGTTGCCCGCAGCCACGGTTTTCGGAAAAGTTTTCTGAGGATTCTCTCTCACTACTTTCCAATCCTGTGCTCCAGCCAACAGACTGAATGCCAGGAAGATGGACAGAATATTACAACGCAGCATAAGTCAATACAAATTCCATGGTTAACTCGAAATCTACATGCGCCATCTTTCCGCTCTTGAGATTCTCCACATCACACGACCAATCTGCCATCGTATCAAACGGCTTCACCCGCATATCCTCAAACATCAGTTTTTCTTCAGAGAATAACTTGAAGACCGTTTCCTTGGCACACCAATGCACCAGCTTGGCATCCAGATCTTCCGCCTTCTCATCCTTGCGCAGGAATTTGGATGCGATGCGCTCTACCCTATCGCTGAAGTATTCGATATCCACCGCCACTTCCTGATTTTGGGAAAGGATAAGCGCAGCATAACCCTTGGTATGCGAAACGCTGATATGATAACCACGGAACAATGGCTTGCCAGCCTCGTTGTGGGTAATGTCACCTGCATGAGAAAGCAAGCCCTTGGAAGCCCCATTCGTCTTGAGCATCTCATACATTAATGCACGAATGGCAAGAAACTCCAGTTTCCTGCCATCGTTCTTATATTTCTCTTCCAACTGAGAGCGGTAAGCCTGCAGATGAGAATACTGCTCGAACAACTGTTCTACAGTTTCATCCATCTGCCATAAACCAAGACTCACTCCCGGATAAACTTCTCGTATATTGACAACTGCCATATTTTTTATATTCTGATATTGATGAATACTGATGATTACTTAGAAGAATCCTCCACGTTATCTTTCAAAGGATGTACCGTCACCTTAATCTTGCTGATGCGACGCTCCTCTATCTGCATAACCTCGAAAGTATAGTTCTTATAATCTATCTTCTCGTGCATACTTGGGAAATCGCCTTTGATTTCCAAGAGCAGACCAGCCAGAGAATCAGCATCACCCTCAACCTCCTCGAACTCTTCGTCATCTACATTCAGGATTTTACAGAAATCAGAAAGAAGCGTTTTACCTTCAAAAACAAAGGTGTTGTAATTTAATTTCGAGTAGAACTTCTCCTCCTCATCGTATTCATCATTGATCTCACCTACAATTTCCTCCAGAATATCTTCGAGAGTAACAATACCCGATGTTCCTCCGAACTCATCTACCACAATGGCGATATGAACCTTGTTGTCCTGGAAATCGCGAAGCAGATCATCTATCTTCTTGGTTTCAGGAACAAAGTAAGGAGGACGAATCAGGCTCTGCCAACGGAAGTTGGAAGACTTCGTAAGATGAGGCAATAAGTCCTTGATATACAGTACACCACGAATATTATCTGTATTATCCTGATAAACAGGAATACGACTGTAATTATTCTCTTCAATGCACTTTAATACTTCTGGATAAGAACTACGGATATCCAGGTCAACAATATTCTGTCGGCTGGTCATCACCTCCTTGGCTGTTTCATCGCCAAAGCGGATGATACCCTTCAGCATGCTCTGCTCGTCCTTGATATCATTCTTATCTGTCAGTTCCAGAGCTTGTTCCAAGTCATCAACACTCAGCACATGATTTTCCTTCTGTATAATCTTTTCTGCAAGAATTCCACTTTTCAGCAAGATCGTTTCTAAAGGCCAAAACAACTTTCTGGCAAACAGAATTCCCCCTACGCACCGGCGACAGAACTTCAGAGGATCCTGGCGGGCATACACTTTCGGCATAATCTCACCAAAAAGCAAAAGCAAGAAAGTAAGAATAACCGTAATAATCAGGAACTGAAGCCAATAAGCTTTAGGACCAAACTCTACGATTCCTGCGAATACATAATTAAGGAGCATGATGATTGTGACATTCACAAAATTATTGGTTATCAAAATGGTAGCCAACGTACGTTCAGAATCATCACGCAACATCTGTATTTTCTTATCGGCATCAGTCTTTTCATCCTCAAGTTCCGCAACATCAGTTGGTGATAAACTGAAAAAAGCAATTTCGGAACCACTGGCAAAAGCAGACATGCCTAACAATATAGCTGCAAGTACAGCAGCTACAATAACCCCGGCGGAAGGCTGCATCAGCATCACATCACCGAAGGCATCAGTTATGGTGGATATATCCAATTTCTGAGCTAAAAATTAATAATTATTGTTCTTTAGTAGCAGGGCGAGTACTCAACATCTCCATATTATCTACATAGATTTCTGTAATATATTGTCTTCTACCCTGCTTGTCATCATAGGAGCGGTAGCGGATTCTTCCTTCCACATAAAGGCGGTCACCCTTATGCACATACTTCTCTACTACCTTTGCAAGCCCACGATAAAAAACAAGATTGTGCCAATCTGTATGGTCTGGCACTTGGGTACCATTAGGCAAAGTATATCCTTTCTCTGTAGTTGCGAGAGAGACCTGAGCTACTGCCTGATCTGCTTCGAAATAATGAATGTCAGGATCTTTACCTACATTACCAATTAGCATAACCTTGTTCATGACACGAATCTTTTAAATTTCTGAATATTTTATTTCCACATTCCCAGATAGCGGAAATGGAAATTCTTACCTTTTGCAGATGGGAACTGGCTGCGTGAATCTACACAATCGCGCAGATAATCTACGATGCGATTGTAACAATCCAAACCTGATTCAGCTTTAACATCCGCAACGAAATGAGTATCACGGTACTCAAACTTTCCTGTAGCCGGTACCATCACAACACGCTTGAAATCAAGTGATCCTTCATACCAGCCTGGAGCCTCTTGAGCCAAACTGGCAACAACAGGATTCTCCATTCTCTCTGCAGGAGTAGGAGTACGCAATGCTTTCTTATCCTTAAAATCCTGCATAGTTTGCGCCGTAGTCTTTATCACAATAAAATAAACACGTGGGCGTACCTTATATCTTTTTGGATACGTCAAATCGCTAGCGGCATACTCACGAACATCTGCCTCTAGCTCCGCATCCATCTCAATCTCAGGAATACTCTTTAAAAAATCAATAGCATCATCAACACTAGTAACTAATGTCTCCTGATCAAAATATCTTAAATATAAATTCATAAATGGGTATGTTTCTCGAGTTCAAAAAAAAGAGCGGAAAACGGGACTCGGACCCGCGACCCCAACCTTGGCAAGGTTGTGCTCTACCAACTGAGCTATTTCCGCATGCAAGATAACAATACCAGTGAAGAGGAGGAGACTCGAACTCCCACGACACAATTGTCACTACCCCCTCAAAGTAGCGCGTCTACCAATTCCGCCACCTCTCCAACACTAAGCTAATTTAAACATTGTGCCCAAGACAGGACTCGAACCTGCACGTTGTGAAACACACGCACCTGAAACGTGCGCGTCTACCAATTCCGCCACTTGGGCCCTAAACTTAAACCTATCTTGGTTTATTATAAAAAAATAATCGAGCGGAAAACGGGACTCGGACCCGCGACCCCAACCTTGGCAAGGTTGTGCTCTA
>Garth_p1__coassemble_1144_pt1 | contig 15158 bp, 8 predicted proteins | sample Garth_p1__metabat2_high_PE_030 | metagenome-assembled genome bin Garth_p1 | reverse complement strand
CAATTAACAGGGATGTTTCCAGCTTGTTTTTAAGAACAGAGAACTGGACACCCTAGTTAATATTGTATAGTTAATAATTTATTTTCTGCTTTTGAGTATCTCGCCGTTTTTGAGAATTTTTCCTCGTTTTTAGCTATTTTCTGCACTTATAACAAGAATAAAAACCAAAATACTTAGTCAAAATGCATTTTTTTTATTTTTTTATTCAAAAAAATACCGCTATAGCTATGCTCACGCAAAACTATAGCGGTTTTAATAAACCTAAACTAAACCTAAAAACAACTTTTTTTAGATAAATAATACATCTTAACCTAACATCAATTTATAGCCTTATTGATAAATCTGCTTTTTATGAAATACACCGTTTTTCATAAAAAAATCAATATGTTTTCTGAAGATTCTACTTGATAATATTGGTACGGCGGATGAAGTCGATGATTTCCGGTACATAACCGAAGGCTAATCCGGTAACGGTATCTGCACAACCATAATATACTGCAATGCGACCCGTCTCTGCATCACAGAGAGATGCGCATGGGAAGCAGACATTAGGTACATCTCCTACACACTCGTAGAGCTCCTGAGGAGTAATCAAATACTGACCTGAACGGCCCAATACTTTCCACGGTTCATCCAAATCGAGCAAGGCTGCACCAAAAGCATAAACATATCCATTGCAGGAATGGAGCACACCATGATAAAGCAGCAACCAACCCTCGGAAGTCTCGATAGGCACCGGGCCAGCACCAATCTTCATGCACTGCCAAGCACTCTCCTCGAAAGCTGCAGGAGCCATCACATGACGATGATGCCCCCAATACTCCAAATCAGGTGACTCGCTATAGAAGATGTCACCGAAGGCAGTATGACCAGTATCACTCGGACGACTCAGCATGGCAAACTTGCCATTGATTTTGCGAGGAAACATCACACCATTGCGGTTGTAAGGCAAGAAAGCATTCTCCAACTGATGAAAGGTCTTGAAATCCTCTGTCCATGCCACACCAATCGTTGGTCCATGATAACCATTGCACCAGGTGACATAATACTTTTCGCCTATTTTGCACACACGAGGGTCGTAACCATAAACCCACTCTCCTACCTCAGGATCATCACACTCGAAATGGATGGTGTCCTCATCAATGTCCCAATGTACGGCATCCTTGCTGAAACCGGCATGAAGAGTCATACGACGATTCTTGTCATCACATCTGAATACACCTGCAAAACCATCCTTAAACTTAACTACTGCACTATTGAAGATACTATTGGAGTCGGGTAGCTGATTACGCTTGATAATAGGGTTCTGAGAATAGCGCCAGAGCGGCACGCTGCTGCCTTCTGGTCTGTCTTCCCAAGGAATGTTGGGAAGAGCAGAACCTATGATTTTAATTTCTTTCATTGTCGTTACTTTTTAGAAAAATCAATTAGTGACTTTTTTGGAAATCAATTAGAGACTGTTGAGCAAATCTACCTTACCAGCATTGATGAGCTTGATGACCAACTCTCCGAAGAGGGTGTTCTGCCATGCAAACCAGGCACGGGTGTATTTCGAAGCATCATCCTTATGGAAAGATTCATGGATGAATCCCATCCCTGCATCGGTATTCAGGAGGGTCTTCATACACCAGCGAATCTCATCATCACTCTGGGCTGTGAAGCACTTCATCATGATAGACATCGGCCAAGGCATATCATAACCAATGTGAGGACCGCCGATACCCTCGCCTGCCTTACCACGGAAGAAACAAGGATTGTCCTCGCTCCATACGAAACGGCGGGTGTTCTGATAAATCGGATCATTCATCTCAACATCACCCAAATAGCCCATACCTAAAAGCGATGGAACATTGGCATCATCCATCAGAAGACGGTTGCCGAAACCATCTACCTCATACGCATAAATCTTGCCATATTTAGGATGATCATAGACTGCATATTTCTGCAGGGCATCCTTTACTTCGGCTGCCAAGGCAGAACAATCCTGTGCAATCCCGAGTGCCTTATTCTTCTGCTCAGTCTCTGATTTCTCTGCCACATGCTTCAGGATTTCAGCCGCCTTATTCATCGCAGAAACCGCCATGAAATTGGAAGGAATCAGGAACGGAAGAATCGTGGCATCGTCTGAAGGGCGGAACAGGGAAGCAATGAGACCAACTGGCTTGACAGGAGCTCCGAAACCATCCCAGCCCACGGTATCGAAGGCACGATCGGTCATGCGGGTAAAGTGGTAAGCCTTGGCTGTTTCCTTGCGCTGCTGCTCATGGAAGGTCTTGAGGATATTTCCGATAGCCTGCATCCAGTCTTCTCCGAAGATGGAGTCATCGCCTGTTACCTTCCAGTACTCGTAAGCGAGGCGGATAGGATAACAGAAAGAGTCTATCTCATACTTGCGCTCGAAAACCTCTGCCTTCATCTCGGTATCATCCTTCTGCCAACCTGCTCCGGTAGGTCCGTCATTATAGGCATTGGCATAACGGTCGATATTGATGCACTTCAACTGGCGCAGGATGACACCACGCAGCATCTTCTTCAATTTCTCATCCTTGTTGGCAAGGGCTACATATGGCCAAACCTGAGCACCTGAATCGCGGAGCCACATGGCTGGAATATCACCTGTATAGACGAAGGTATCGTCATCGCCATTAGCCAACTGGCGATAATGCACCGTACTTTCCAGCGTGTTCGGATAACAGTTGGCGAACATCCAGGCGAGTTTCGGATTCTTCTTGAGGAGTTTCTGTACTTCCTTGATTTTCTTCTCCACTGCCTCTGAAGTAAAGAGACGCTCAGCTACAGGCGGACGCTTGGACTCATACTTGCCATTGACAGGTGTTACCACCTTAGTGTAGCGGGCATGAACATCTACCTCAGCATGCTTTTGTGCCATCGCCGACATTGCCGACATCAGGGCTATTGCAAATATTGTTTTTCTCATTGTCTGGGTTTATTTATGTTTCGATTTTAATTGTGATTTCTTTTAAGGTCTATCTGCACCACGGGTTCCCCACTTGGATGGCTGATTACCCATCTGGAGTTCGAGGGTTCCTCCCTTCATCATATCCTGGTACATGATATACGACTTGGTATAGGTTTTACCGTTGAGTTTGGCAGACTGCACGTAGATATTTTCCGAACTGTTGTTCTTGCAGATAATGGAGAAGTTCTTGCCGTCGCCTAAGCTGATGGTAGCCTTGTCCATGATCGGACTGCCGATGATATACTTGCCGCCTGCAGGTTCTACCTGATAGAGTCCCATCGCAGAGAGAATATACCAGGCTGACATCTGCCCCACATCCTCGTTTCCACTCAAACCGTCGAAATCATCCTTATACATCTCATTCATGGTCTGGCGAATAAGACGGGCTGCCTTCCAAGGCTGACCTACATAATTATACATATAGAGTACCTGATGACTCGGTTCATTACCGTGGGCATACTGTCCGATGAGACCAGAAATATCAGGAGAGGCATTATCGCCCATATTGCCCGTTACGATGAAAAGGGAGTCGAGCTTGGTCACAAATTTCTGTTCATTACCGAAGAGCTTCACCAGTCCATGCACATCATGCGGAACGAGCCAGGTATATTGCCAGGCATTTCCCTCGGTATAATCATCCTGACGATGAACGGCTGAGAAAGGATTAAACGGTTCGCGGAACTTGCCGTCGGTACCGATGCCACGCATAAAACCGGTCTTCGGGTCAAAATATTTACGATAACTCTGGGCACGTTCTGCGAAATACTTCGCATCCGCCTTCTTGCCTAAGAGTCGGGCCACTTTCGCCACGCAGTCATCAGCCAGCGCATATTCCAGTCCCTTAGCCACAGTCTCCATTTCCGGATCCTTGTCATAAGGCAGGTAACCATATTTCTTGAGAAGACCGAGGCCTCTGTCTTCACGCAATGCCGACTGTTTCATGGCCTCATAGGCTCCCTCCTTATCCTTGACATATCCTTTGAGCACCAGGTCGGCAAGCACCGGGATGCCCGGATTGCCCACCATGCAGTCGGTCTCATTGCCCATCAGATGCCATACTGGGAGCTTACCCTGCTGGCGATAGATGTTGATAAAGGTACTTGCCACGTCTGGGAGCATTTCCTTGTGGATGAGCGTCATCAGCGGATGGGCTGCACGATAAGTATCCCAGAGTGAAAGGGTGGTATAATTGGTGAAATCACCCTGATGCACCTTACCGTCGGCACCGCGATATTCTCCGTTGACATCAGAGAATACGGATGGAGCGGTCATCGAATGATACATGGCTGTATAGAAAATGCGGCGGGCAATGGAATCTGAAGTTTCCACCTTCACCTTAGCCAATTCCCGATTCCATGCCTCGTCAGCCTGCGCCACTACCTGATGAAAATTCCAGTCAGGAATCTCTGTTTGCAGATTCTGTCGAGCATTGGCAATGCTGACTGCAGAGAGACCAACCTTGATCATCAGAGGGCGGGTGGCATCTGCCACCTGAACCAGCCAGCGTCCACTATCGAGCGGTTGTACTTGAACCGGTTGAGAGAACTCAGCCACGAAGAAATTCTTCTGGTCCTTCGCCCATCCTGTAGAGAAGCGATGACCAGCCACTGCAGTTTCCTTCACCTCATCCAGCGCATAATCGGTAGGTTTATCCCATCCGATACCCTGAAAAAGGTCGAGTACCAACTGTGCCTTCTTCACGTCTGCCCCAAAGGTATAGCGATGGAAACCAGCACGCTTGGTGGCGGTAAGTTCCACCCATACATTCGGCTGCTGCAATTTCACCGCATAATAGCCCGGGCGAACATTCTCATTGGCATGATGGAAGAGCACTTTCTTCTGATGAGCATCTGTCACCGGGAGGAAAGCAACATCGCCTAATTCTCCGATACCCGTTCCGCTGAGGTGCTGATGACCAAAGCCGATGAGAATGGAGTCTGACTGATGATAACCGGAACACCAGTCCCAACCACGGGTATGCTCAGTAGGTCCCAGCTGGATATAACCGAAAGGTACGTTGGCACCGAGGAATACATGACCATGACCGCCCGTTCCGATTCTTGGATTGACAAATTGGGTCAGACAGGAGGTTGCCTGAGCTTTATCATGAGCAAAAGCGGCTTGTGGATAGTCTCCACCTATCACACAAGCCAACAATAATAATATAGGAAAGATTCTTCTTCTCATTTTCTGAATTTAAGATATATTTTAATGATACTATTTCATGAATTTTGAGAAAGAGTATGGCGCATCTGACTCCAGAATACCTCTCTGCAAATTCGGTTTTTCAGAAAGGCGGAAAGAGATCTGCGCACCCTGCCTCAGAGAATTCAGGTCGAGATAATTAAGATCATACTTCTTTCCGTTCATCTGCATGTCATCAACATAGCATCCGTCACCTTCCGACTGTATGCTTACCTGCAGTCCGTTCTCCAGATGGAGTTTCATAGACTTGAAGTAAGGAGTACCCAATGCATACTGTCCTGAACCAGGGCAAACCGGATAGAAGCCCATCGCAGAGAAAACATACCAGGCTGAAGTCTGACCGTTGTCCTCATCGCCGCAATAACCATCTGGTGTCGGTGTGTAGAGGCGGTCCATCACCTGTCGCACCCAATACTGGCACTTCCAAGGTTGTCCGCTATAATCATAGAGATAGATGGCGTGCTGGATAGGCTGGTTGCCGTGTGCATAATTGCCCATGTTCATCACCTGCATCTCTCTGATTTCATGGATGGTAAATCCGTAATAGCTATTATCGAAAACAGGAGGGAGAAGGAATACCGAGTCAAGCATCTGGTTGAACTTCTCCTTTCCGCCCATCAGACGGATGAGTCCTTCAGGATCGTGGAATACCGACCAGGTATAATGCCAGGCATTTCCCTCGGTAAAGGCATCGCCCCACTTGAGCGGATTGAAAGGAGACTGGAATTTTCCATTCAGCAATCTTCCGCGCATCAGACCACTCTCCCTGTCGAACACCTTCTCATAGTTCATCGCTCGTTTGGCAAAAGGTTTCAGTTCCTTCTTTAACTTGCCGAGCGCCTTGCCAAACTGGTAGATGCACCAGTCATCATAGGCATATTCCAAGGTACGGGCCACACTTTCATTGATTTTCACATCATAAGGCACATAGCCCAACTTATTGTAGTACTCAAAACCATGACGTCCGGTAGAATTCACTTCAGGATGAACAGCATTGGCTCCATGAACCACAGCCTGCCAAAGGGTCTCTGCATCATAACCACGTAAACCGGAAAGATAAGCATCGGCCACCACAGAGGCTGAGTTGTTGCCCACCATGCAACCGCGATGCCCCGGACTCGCCCACTCTGGCAGGAATCCGCTCTCGAGATAGGTATTTGCAAGACCCGCCTGAATTTTCTCATTCACAGAAGGATACATCAGATTGAGCAGTGGAAAAAGGCAGCGGAAAGTATCCCAGAAACCGGTATCGGTAAACATATAGCCCTTCTGTACGGTTCCGTTGTAAGGACTGTAGTGAACCACCTCACCGGCTGCATTCTTCTCATAGAAAGCACGAGGGAAGAGAACGGAGCGGTAGAGACAGCTATAGAAAGTACGGAGATGGTCAATGTCCTCATCCTCCACTTCTATCTTGCCGAGTACCTCATTCCAGCGGTTTCTACCCTGCTGACAGAGCTGCTGCATATCTGCCTGTCCCAATTCCTGAAGGTTTTGCCAGGCCTGTGACTCACTGATGAAGGAAGAAGCCACACGAGCCACAACCTTCTCGCCTCTCTGACGAATCTTGAAGGAGATGATGGTGCCCACATGATTGCCTTCCTGCTGGTAAGTCTCCTGATAACCGCCCTGAACCATACCCTGGTATTGACCATCCTTCACATTGATGAAAGCCTCAAAATCATGGTCGAACTCAATAACGAAGTAATTTCTGAAATTCTCAGGAACACCTCCACTATTGCGGGTAGAAAAGCCCACCACCTTTCGCTCCTTCGGGAAAACCTTGATGAAGCTGCCCTTGTCGAAAGCATCAACTACCACATGAGCACTATCGGTCTGAGGAAAGGTGAAGGACATCAGGGCTGCACGTTCCGTAGGACAGAGTTCTGCCGTCACATCATAGTCGGCGAGATAGACACTATAATAATAAGGTGTAGCCTTCTCTGCCTTATGAGAGAACCAGCTGGCACGCTGCTCCTCATCAAATACCGGTTTACCCACGATAGGCATCAATGAAAACTGACCGTAATCATTGATCCAGGGACTCGGTTGATGCGTCTGCTTCAAACCCCTTATCTTCTTAGCTGCATAGGTATATTGCCATCCGTCGCCCATCTTTCCTGTCTGTGGAACCCAGAAATTCATGCCCCAAGGCATGGCGATGGCAGGATAAGTATTGCCTGTGGAAAGTTCATGGTCGGAATCGGAACCCATGAGAGGCTGCACGAAATCTACCGCATTCTGTACATTCACCCTGACGGCTTGCGCTATCAAGGTGAAGAATACAAATATGAACAAAACTGATTTTCTTTTCATAGACAACAGTCTGAATGATTATCTGAAATTGTTTGGCTGCAGGCGATGGCCGTCAGCGTCATTGGTATCAGCCACATCCCACCAGAGTCTTGTGCCCTGAGTATTCACCTTCTTGAGTTCTGGATGAGAAGTGAAGTAAGTGTTGTTATTCTCGCTGAAAGGATAGAGAATGCGCTTGATATTCTTACCCATAGGCACGTCACCTCCACTATTGTTGGTCAACTGATTTGCCAAAGCAGGATAGTCGGTGCGACGGAACTCAGCCCATCCCTCATTACCATTAGGGAAGATAGCCATCCACTTCTGAGTGATGATTGCTTCAAGCTGCTTCTCCTTGCCCTTACCCTCGAACACCTTACCCGTAAGGGCCTTCTCACCATCGATGTAAGCCTGTGCCTTGTCATTGGCAATGCCGTAGTAGTCCATAGATGCCTTGATACCAGACTTATAGTAATCCTCTACGGTACCTGTAAGTTCCATGCCAGCCCATCCACGCAAAACAGCCTCTGCCTTCAGGAACTCAGACTCAGCATAGCCCAAGAGGAGGTAAGCACGCTCACGACTGAAGAAGTAGTTAGGATTCAAGTTCTTGCCCAGACTCTTAGGCGCAGTACGGGTGAGTGAATAATTCAAGGTTCCCATGTCTATGACAGGAGCCTGAGCACCACGCTCACAACCTACGAAGTCTTCTCTCTGGCTATCTTCACCAGCCTGCAAAGTACTCTCTGTCATCTTGATGCGATACCAGCTTACCAAGCAACGTGGGTCTATCTTCTTGGTGACATAGTTATTTCTACCTGTCTTGATCTTATATTCTGCTCCACCTTCACTGGCATTGCGATAGAAGTTCTCCAGATCTTTAGACATTACGCTCTCACCATTGTAGCAGACACTACACATCACCAGAGGATGCTCGTTACCAACGTCATCTGTACCGCCCTGGCTTACAGGAGCATACTTAGGAACAATCTGCATATTGTCTTCATTGCTCTGCATCAGACCATACTGGTTGTTGAGAGCATTTTGAGCCTCCTCCTTAGCACGGGCAGGATCTACATTGGAAATACGCAAAGCCATGCGAAGGCGCAAAGAATTGGCAAAGCGGAGCCACTTGTTCCAGTCACCATGATAGCAGATATCATCGGTAGCGTAACCTATCTGAGTTGCATCGTTTGGCTTGATGCTATCAACAGCCTGCTCCAACATACGGAACATGGCATCGTAAACCTCTGCCTGAGTATTATAAGCCACATTGTTGGTCTCAGGAATCTTAGCCTGTACATACTCCTTGAAAGGCATATCGCCATAAGTATCGGTGTTGGCAAGCGCTAAGAAAGCATAGTAGATACGTGTGACGTAGAATAAGTTCTTGTACTTGTTGGTATTTTCATTGAACTTATAGGCACGCAACAAGGTACGATACTCACTGCTGCGGTCGGTATAGAAATGTCTCCAGCGCGCAGCACTCCATCCATCTTTATATGAATAATCAGGAGATGCACCACCATGCTTAGGCTGGTTATTGGCAACGAAACCTGCATAGATATCATGACTCAAGTTGGTAGTGATCTGATAGTCATTGAAAAATCCCTCATAGAGGAAGTTGCGGAAAACAGAGTTGGCAGAGCTCAACTCACTCTTCAACGCCAAGGAGTCTTCCTTGCTCACCTTATAGTCGATATTGATATCGGCATACTTGGTATTGTCCTCTTCACCAGGCTGCTCTTCACCGCCGCCAGTAGTGTTATCAGGCAATTCGTATGGATTCTTGCTCATCTCATCCATGTCATAGCAGGAAGATAAACTTACCAATGCCATGGACACAAGCATCGTCTTGAATATAATCGTCTTTTTCATTGTCTTGAACTGTTTATGTTGTAGTTGATAGTATTTAGAAGCCTACATTGACTGAGAAACCGAAGGTGCGGGTATATGGCACTGCGGCAAAGTCAAGGGCCTGTGAGAACATAGAAGTATCATAACCTCCATCAGGATTGCCTGGTGTATGTTTCAGCAGGAAGCAGAGATTACGTGCCACAAATGACAACTTCACATTGGTAAGAGGAGTCTTCTTGAGCACGCTCTTTGGGAGGCTGTAACCCAATGCGAGTTCCTTCAACTTGATATAGGAAGCACTGTGGATAAACATCTCTGCATAACCCTTCTGCGACTTGTACAAACCGATGTTGGAATAGTAAGACTGTGCACTTACCTCCTTGGTATTCACCTGTCCGTCGGCTGTCACACCAGGAACTACCATATAGTAGTCGCTCACACCATTCAACTCCTTGTACTCACCACGATAAGCCGAACGCTCTGAAGTTCCTACAGCAGTAGCCATACCTTCTGATACGCTCACGATATCGCCGCCAAATCGCATATCAAACATCGCAGTGAGACTTACACCCTTATAGTTCAGACTTGGAGTAACAGACATGAGAAGCTTTGGCTCGATGTTTCCGATAGGATGATCGAGGATATACTGCTCCAAATTTCCGCCTGCATCACTACTGGTAACAGGCATTGGAAGACCGTTCTCGCCAATCACCATCTGACCATTCGCATCGCGCTTGATGAGGTTATTGGCATAGATATCGCCCAACTTACCTCCTGCCTTCGCACCTACCTTGACTGGCATGTCGCCATCGCCATTAAAGTAGATGTGATCCACGCCATTAGCCAGTTCATCTACACGGGAGATATTCTTGGAAATATTCATGGTGAGATCGAACTTGAGGTCCTTGGTCTTGACAGGTGTGCCGTAAAGCATCAGCTCAATACCCTTGTTGGTAATCTTACCTGCATTCACCCATTGCTGTGTCCAAGGAGCAGATACATCTACAAGCATAGCCTGGTTCTTGGTCTTGGTATAATAATAGGTGAAATCAAATCCCAAACGGTTCTCCAGGAACTTCATCTCAAGACCCCACTCGAAGGAAGACTTGATCTCTGGTTTCAGGTTGCTGTTCTTCTTCACGGTCTGTGGAATTGGCACACGGATGCCATTCTCATAGGTATAAGAACGGGTGTTGTAGAGATTGTATGGGTTTGGGTCCTTACCTACCTGAGCGAAAGACAGACGAGTCTTGGCGAAAGTCATCCACGCTGGCAACGAATGGTTGATAGAGCGCATGAAATCGCTGAAGATATAGCTCACACTTGCACTTGGATAGAAGAAAGAACGGTTGTCCTTTGGCAAGGTAGATGACCAGTCGTTGCGGGCTGTAAGATCCAATGAAAGATACTCACGGAAAGCCAACTGCAAAGAACCGAAGGCTGAGTACATAGAGCGCTCATGGCCATTCTCACTGGCATTGGTCAACTGATAACCTGTATTGAAAATCCAATTATCCTTCTCCAACATATTCTTGGTAGCAGCACTCAGCAACTCGTACTTCTGGTACATGATGTTGGCGCCCAGATTGTAACCCAAGCGCAAATCCTTGGTCACCTGATTGTCACCCAAGAAGAGGAAAGAGATATTGTGCTCGAAGTTGTTTTCCTCCGAACGGCTCATATTATCATCGGTAACGATCTCGCTCCAGTGTCTGCCCGGAATGCTCACAGCAGAGTTACCCAAACTCAAGTCTGTGGCCTGGATGCGTGTGCGATAATAATCGAAAGCATATTTAGCATTAAACTTCAACCAGTCGGTTACGTTGACATTAGCACCATAGTAACCGAAGGCACGCCAACGCTCATCGCTATTCTGGAAGCGATGACGAACATAGTATGGGTTGGCATACTGCATATCTGGTCCGAACCAGTTGCGATGCAATTGGTCCTGAGTTGTATAAGTCTGAAGATCCTGCAAACGCACGTTGCCTGGAATGAAAAGCAACTGGGCTACCTCTCCATTGAGACCAGTCATCGGACGGTTCTCAGCTTTCATGCGAGAAACAGAAATCTTGCTATCTGTAGAAAGATACTTATTGATAGTTCTACCTGCATTAAGGTCAACTATCAGCTTATCCAATTTCTCTCCATCGAAAAGACCCTTATTGTCGTTGAAACCTAAAGAGAGACGGAAATGACCTTTCTCATCAGAATTTCCGAGAGCTACGGTATGGAACTGGGAGAAACCTGTATTGAAGTAATCCTTCAACTTATCGCCATAATAGCGGTAAGCGATGTTCTCACCGAGAAAAGAAGGTTCCATTCTGCCATCAAGCGGAGCACCGAATGCCAACTCGCTGGAAAGCGTCTTGTTGCCATCCTCATCAGTTTTATAAACCGTAGCACCCTGAGAGCCCTGTCCGTACTGCTTCTGCATAGGGATTGTTTCAGCCACCTTACTCCAAGTAAAGTTACCGTTGTATGTGATGCCGAAGCCCTGCTTATGACTACCCTTCTTGGTTGTAACATAGATCACACCATTACCTGCACGTGAACCATAGAGGGCTGCAGCGTTGGCACCTTTGAGTACCGAGATAGACTCGATATCCTCTGGGTTGATGTCCAGAGAAGTGCCACCACGGTCGTATCCGCCATAAGCAGAAACATCAGAACTCTGGTTGTCGGTAAAAGGAACACCATCTACCACCCAAAGAGGCTGGTTATTATCAGTAAGAGAAGAGTTTCCACGGATAGTGATCTTGGTAGAACCACCGAGACCCGTACTGGAAGTATTCATCTGCAGACCAGCCACCTTACCGTCGAGGGCACCAGTCACAGAAGGGTCGCCAGTCGTATTGAGAGCATCCGCCTTGACATCCTGTACGGAATATCCCAACATCTTCTTCTCACGCTTGATACCGAGGGCAGTAACCACCACTTCCTTCAACGCCTGAGAGTCAGGAAGCATCTGTGCGTTCACGTTATGTCCTTCCTTTGCAGCCATATCCATCGTCTTATATCCGAGATATGTAAACTGCAAGACAGGGGCAGGTTCATCGGTCTCGATGGTAAAATTACCATCCATATCAGTTACAGCACGATGATTGGTGCCTTTTACGAGGATGGTAGCGCCAATGAGAGGTTCCTTGTTTTCATCGAGAAGCGTACCCTTATATGTACGTTTCTGTCTTGGTTGCTGGGTGCTTGGAGTTGTAGTAATTTCCTTTTTCTTCAGATAGATGATTCCATCCTTAATCACATAAGATACACCCTTATTCTTCAAGAGCTTGTTTAAAACATCCTCTACCTTACCGTTCTTCACCTGAACGGCATTCACCTGCATCTTTGACAAGTTGTCGTCGTAAGTAAACTGGTATTTAGACTGTTTCTGGATTTTCTGGATGACTGCTCCCAAAGTGGTCTGAGAAACATTCAACGAAATCTGGGCTTTTACAGATGTCCAGGAACTGGAAACCAACATCAGAGCCAAGGCTGCAGCTGCGGTTTTAGTTTTTTGTAAATGATACCAATGTGTCATAATCCTTGTTTTTAGCATTTAAGTTATTATAACTACCTTTTGTTGTTATTAATTTCAAATATATAACAGCAAAAAACAAAAAAACACTTACCCAAAAAATTATTTTTTTGAATAAGTGCTCTCTTTTTCTCGTATAACAGTATATAATTAAGGTGTAAACCTTACTGATTCACTACTTCGTGATAAATACCTTACTGCCTTTCACGTGATAGTGGATAGGCAGGGTGTTCTGCAAGAGATCGAGAACCGAGTCGATGGTCTCCTTCTCTTTGATGACACCGGAGTAAGTATTATCCTGGTTGATGGTAGGATCAACAACCACCTGCACATCGTAGATATTCTCCAGCATCTTGGCAATTTCATTCACGCTTGCATTATTGAAGAAAGTCTTGTGCTCATGCCACATTGCATTCTTATAGACATCGGTTTCAGAAACCGTCATACTACCTAAGCGCGCATCCACACATGCCTTCTGTCCTGGTTTCAAGACGATCATACCCTCATCATGATTTCCTTCTACCCTTACCTTACCTTCGAGCAAACTGACGGAAGCCTGCTGATGAGCCTTATCCACATGGAAATTGAAAACGGTACCGAGCACCTTAACACTCATCACATCGCTCTCTACGATGAAAGGCTTGTGCGGATTTTTGGTCACCTCAAAATAACCTTCACCGTCTATCTCTACCTTACGGTCGGAACCATCAAACTCTTTCGGATATTTGATGGAAGCAAGTTTGTTGAGCCAGACCTTAGTTCCATCAGGTAAAGTAACCGTCGTATCATTGTCGGCACTGGCCATCACCACCTGCATCTGCATATTAGAAATCGGATTGTGCTGGAGATAGAACCAGGCCAATCCACCCAATACGCAGACCACAGCAATCGCAGCAGCCCGACGCCACATACCTATTATATGCGCATGATGCTCAGCCTGCTGTTCAGCCTTCATCTCCCTGATCTTAGCCTGCATTCTCTGTTCAGCAAGCATCAGTTGGGTCCTTGGCATGAACTGCGCCTTGAACTCATCGCTCAACTTTTCTTCTTTGAAAAGTTTTTGTTTTTCCTCCGGAGAATTTTTTAATATATCCCTTAATGCGATGAGCTCCTCTTCCGTGCACTCACCTGCCAAGAATCTCGCCTTTAATTCCTCATTTATCATATAACAATCGTGCTTAATATCCTTAATTAATTAACAATCTTATTAAATACCACAACAATAATTGTTGAGAAAACACTTACTCAATAACCTATAAAAAAGGTACAAAAAACACAAAAAATATTCCCAAACGAGCCCTAAGAGACTTTAAAGCCTTATAAATATGAGCTTCAACGGTACGTACGGATACGTTCATCATCAGAGCAATCTCACTATTTTTCATATCCTTGAGATAGCTCAAAACGAATATTTCCCTGCATTTATCAGGAAGTTCCCCTATGGCCTGATTGATTTTTCTTCTCAACTCCATGTTTTCCATGTCCTGTTCTCCATCTCCCAACGAAGAGAAATAGCACGACATACGCATTTCGTTGATATCTTCAATGGCTGCAGTATTGACTTTCTTATAGCGCTTCAAGTAATTCAATCCTCTAGAATAAATCGTCTTATAGAGGTATGATTCTATCTGCGGGACATCCGTCTCCAATGCATCCATACGATTCCACAATTCAAGAAAAGCTTCTTGAACTACATCATCGGCAGCATCCTCCCCTACGATACGTTTAGCATAATAAAACATTCGAGGGTAGTACTTCCTAAATATCGCTTGATATGATTCTTCTTTTACTGTCTGCATTACATAATATATCTTTAGCTATTCGTTCTAATTTAGGTCGGTTTACGCCAGTTATCTGCGTATTTTCCTCACTTCTTGAACTACTTTGGGCGCAAAGGTAAGTAAAAAAGATGATAAAAGCAAATTTTTGCTTACAAATCAACTATAATATTTGTGTGTGTTTTACTTTTTACTACTTTTCATAACTGTTTCCATACGTAAATTTAAAAACTGTAGTCAGTGCACTCCCTAAAGTCTGCTTTTAGTCATTAAACAACTATTACACAAAAACTTTTATTTATAAAGTATAGAACTTCGCAGACAATTTCTTTACTTGTCTTCAATGGTTACCTTTCTTCATCGCCTTCAAAATGCGATAGGATGTCGTGCGAAATCTTGTTGTTTTTATATACCAATAGTTCGTTAATAATTCAATAATGTGCTAAGCAGCTGTACGCTGTAAGCACGAGAGATCTTTGAAAATCTTGCTAATTAAAGTTCGGTTCGG
>Garth_p1__coassemble_702_pt1 | contig 27578 bp, 25 predicted proteins | sample Garth_p1__metabat2_high_PE_030 | metagenome-assembled genome bin Garth_p1 | reverse complement strand
AATCCGGAAAATAGAGCAGGGCTAACTCCTGCTTGGTGTAACTTCGTAAATCCATTTTCTTGTAATGTTGAATTTTCCCACAGATCTCACAGATTTTCACAGATTTTCGACTCCTTCGGAGTTTTTGCTGTGAGCCTTAGTGAGAGTACCTGTTGCTTGCAACAAGATTATCTGTGTAAATCTGTGAGATCTGTGGGAGACTAAGAATAATGTTGAATGTTATCTATTAGGGTTATGCTTCGTAAATATGATACTTAGCTATCGTAACCATGATACTTAGTGGTCGTAACCAAGATACTTAATCCTCCACGGTATCGTTAGGATCGATGAAGGCATCGTTGTTGATTTCGCTACCTTCCTTCTCTATCACAGCCCAGCCGTTGCCGTTCTTCTTGTGAATCTTCTTGAATCCAAGACGCTTCATCACGTTACCGATGTTCTGGTTGTTCAGGTTCTGGCGAAGGGCAGGGTTCACACCTATCCTCTCCAGTATCTCAGCACTGTAGCGGAACTTGATAAACTGTAGTGGCGTATCTGGCTCCGGCACCCGGTAGTAACGGAGTATCTGCTCCTCGGCATAGTTGGCTACCATGAAGAGGCGGTTGTGGCAGCGCATCAGCTCGATGTCATCCCTTGTCAACCAGTATGTCCACTCCAGGGGCTCGCCCTTAGGATGGCTCATCACCTCCTGACCCAGTGCCACTGCCTCGGCAAACACGTGGTCGTAGTCTATCGGGTGCTCTATCGGACTCTCGATGCTCTTTACCAGCCAAGGACAGTAGCGGCGGTTCTCCTCGTCGGTGATGAACTGCTGGTTGTTGGTGGTGCCGCAGAGCGATCCGCGGTGGGGCATCTCCGAACGGTACTTGTCGTAAGGTCGGCGGATGGAGAATGTCACCTTGGTCATGTTGCTCTTGAAGGCGCTCAGGTTCTTGCCGAATACCATCTCAAACTCGTCGAGACAGAGCAGAGCCTTGCTGCTGAAAGCCTCCATGAAGTCCTTGTCGGTATAGGCGCCCGTCGAGTCGTTGAGGAAGTACTGGCGCAACTGTGGGGGCAACAGCATGTGGAAGAACGTGGTCTTGAAGATGCCGCCCTTGCCCACGAAGATGAGTATCATCTGGTTCACCACCTTCAGCGTTACCCATGCCACTACCATCGCAACCAGCCACTTCTTGAAGAAATAGCGGAAGAGGCTCTGCGTATGCTCGTTGTCGGGCAGGTTCTCCACCTCGATTCGGTCGGCGAGCTGGTCGATGTAGTCGGGATCCTCTCCCTTCTTCCATTTCGGCAGACTGCGCAGATAATCGTCCAAGGGGTCGAAGGACTCGCTGAAGTCACTGTTGATGATGTTGTGCAAGGTCTTTTCTGAGAGATGCAGTCCCGACTCGTCCATCTCGCTCCAGATGGAGTTCTCGATATTGTCGTCGATGCGTACCCAGTCAGGATACTTGCCGTTTAAAACGAAGCGGCTCTCCACCTCGTAAAATCCCGTCAGCACGTTTCGGCGGAACAGATAGTGGGTGAGTAGCCACTGCTTGATGCCCCTTACCGATGGCTTGGCGCTGCGCCCCTCGCCATGGCGATAGAAATGCCAGATACCAAACTTGTTCAGATGCTTGTAGCGAGACTTGATGACAGAAGCCGTATCTTCGTAGCTGGTGCCAAACTCACGGTCGGCGTAAGTCTGAACTTCTTCCTGCGGGATGCCATAGTAGATGCAGATGTCGGCAAAGTGCCATACATACTCGTTGTGATGCTCAGGCTCGAACCGATAGCCCCACAGGTCGAGCAGTTCCTTGATATGGGAAGCTGCCTCCTCGATGGTAGGCGCACCCTTGTCGCTTGACTTCGCCTCCTCTTTTACCTTGCTGCTTCGCTTACCTCCCTTGGCGTTTCGCCTGGCAGAATACTTCGCCTGCAACGCCTTCTTCGTGTAGAGGGGGTTCAGATCCTTCGGTCCCAAGGCAAAAGGCTCGGCATCCCAACGGAAATAGGCATCCGGGTCGTAGGCAAGACCGGCGCATCGGGTGATGTCTACACACTGCTTGTCGGGAGCGATACCCAGGAGCTGGGTGTAGTAAGCCATCGCCTTCTGCAGTACGGCATCGAAGAGTTCGAGCACGCTGATGTCGTCGTCATCTACAGGATGGTAGGCACAGAATACTCTGAATCCCCTGCCGCTCACGGTGATATACTCTACCATCGTATGACTGTCGCCTCTCACCAGTTGGATAAGCTGCTCCATATCTTCCTTCTTCACATGGTCGAAGTCGAGCTGTAGCATGTAGGTAGGTTTGAGGAAGTCGGCAAGTTGTCTGCCGTAGCCGTTCATGAGTGCCGAAACCGTGATGGCAGGCATCTCAGGCTTGTACTGGTCGGCAAACTGCTTGCTGATGGCGAGGCGCTTGCGGTAAGTCTCAGTCATCATTCGTAGCTCAGGGCTAGAGGTAATCACGCTCTTGAGATACAACCAGTCGGCGAGTGGATGGCTCTCCGAAGATTTGATACAAGGGAAGTACGATGGCATCGTAGCTGTCCCATTCATGCTGTTGTTAGGGTCTTTTTTCATTTTTTTAAATTATCGATTGTTAATATACTAATCAGTTGTTTGCAACGTTCTCTGACTAAGAGTGTGGGTGAACACTTGGCGATGAAGTCGGTGAAGGGTGAACCCCGATGCCAACCTTTAGCGTTAATAATGTGTTAAAAACACTATATAACCCATTATAATAGAGACTCTTATATTTCTAGCATGCGCTGTATATACAAAGTTCTTTTTACTAGGGTTCACCCCTGAGCCGAAAAGGTGAATGCTTGGGGCAAGTGTTCACCCCGCTGTTCACCATTCGGTAACTTAAGATTGCTTCAGCCCTCGTTCTTGAAAGCTGCTGCGAATTTAAGAAAAAAGGTTGAGACCGCCAAGAATCCTGTACCTACATATATAGGTACAAAAAGGCGATGATTTTATAATAGCTTAACAAAAGATATTCAAATTTTTTAAATATATTAAGAGATGACACGATTTACAAAAACCAAAAAGGCACTGCGCGCTTTGACGGATACCATCCTCGGCGGCAGTAGCAATGTGGTACGTACCTTAAAGGTGGCTGGCCACATGAATGAGAATTCAGTCAAGCATGTCTAAGAGGGTTATGCCAGTCATACCCAGTCCTACTGCCTGCTTCGTTCTTCGCAGAAGAAGCATCACTGCACCAAAGACCAGGTGATGCAGATAATGGACTATCTTGACAACATGGAAGAGGAGTATCACAAGTCCTATCCCGACGATCCCTGCCCGATGGACGGTGGCTATAAGGCGAGCTTCGAAAGGTTTGTGATAGAATCCTTGAGAGCAGAGTGAGGAATGTTGAATTTTCCCATACGGATCTCACTGATCTCACGGATTTTTAGAAACTTACGATTTTTTTCGTTCTCAAGCAACATATTCGTGTAATTCGTGCAATTCGTGTTCAGTAACCCCAATAAGCAATTCGCGTGCAGGTTGATTTTTGAACACGAATCTCTCGAATCTCAGTAAGCATGATACAATATAACTTTTTCAAAAACTGATAGGTGTAACTACTTGTAATATAGTGGGGACGCTGTATTGGTGGTATACATATAAAGTATTTAATGATTGAAAAATAAATTAAGTAGATGAAAATAGTATTAAGTACTGATAGTATGATTTCTGCAGTGCGCCTTAAAGGTGCGATATTGCGAGCTGTAAAGGGTGAGAATTCCGATATTTCTATCGAAACCTGGAGCTATGTCAGGACAAGTGATAATTTTGATGTCATATATCATAATAAGGAACAGTATGTAAATGATCCTACAAAGAATGTTCTTTTTAAAGTGGTGCAAGATGGTAATGATGTATTATTAACTGTTGCATGGTGGAAGAGAAACCCTGACCCTTCATGGGAAATAAGAAGTCTTCATGTTGGGCGTTTGGTTGAGCTTTTGTTGACTTATTTCAAAAATAAGTTTATCAGTTTTAAAATTGTGGATTTTAATTAGAAAGATTATGGTTTCAATCACCCGTGAAGATGGAGAGGTCAGCAATGAACTTTTATCAGGAATTACTGATAATTTAAAGTTCTTCATCGAAAATATAACTTGCGTAAGAGAAACATTTGGTTTTAGTCAGACTACATTATCAACGCAATTAAATAAAACGCGTAAAGAATTAGCTGAGTTTATAAACCATAATAAAATCAGTGAGAAAGAGGACGAAATAGTTATCCCTAACACTAAGCGTAAAAGCTATCGTAATCTGGAAAGAAGTGTTAGAAGAGCAGAACAAGCTTTTAACTTGATTCCTCCTAGCTATTTAGTTTCATTGGTTTCTTTATTTGATTCTTTTTATGCTGGTCTTGTAAGATGTATTTATAATTTATGTCCTGAAAAATTGCAAGATAGTGATATGTCCTTTAAATATAGAGACTTGAAAGACTTGGATTCTGTTAGAGAGGTAAAGCAGATTATAGTAGAAAATAAAATAGAAAATCTCTTAAGAGGTTCTCATGAGGAGCAATTCAAATGGCTAGCTTCTGCAATAGGAGTTTCTACATTAATGCAGTTTCAAGGATGGAGCGAATTTATCGAGATTACAGAGCGTAGAAATTTATTTGTGCATGCAAATGGAAAAGTTTCAGCTCAATATATAAACATTTGTAAAAAACACAAATCTATTGATGGTAATATTTCTATAGGTTCTACCTTAGAAGTAAGCAAAGAATATTTTGAGAATGCATTTAAAAATTTATATAAGATAAGCATAATGCTTTCTTATATGTTATCTTGTAATGTATACTTGGCGAAATTTACTGATGATCAGAATTCGGTTGATAAACATTTAATATCTCGCATATTTGAACTTATATCAGATGAATTGTATGACGTTGCAATAGATGTGTCGATATTTGCATTAGGCGTGAAGTTTAAGCATTCTATATACGACAAGTGTTTCTTTACATTAAACTTAGCTCAGGCTTATAAATGGGCAGATAATCAAGAAAAATGTATAGAAGTGCTCAGAAATGAAGATTGTTCAGCATGGAGAGATGAATTCTTGCTTCCAAAATATGTACTAGAAGATGATTACGAAAGTGCATATAATCTGATGGCAAAGGTGGGTGACAACAATGGAGTTCTAACAGCTACAGCTTATAGAGATTGGCCTATCTTTAAAGAAATAAGAAAGGAAACAAAATTCTCAGATTTGTTCCATGAGATATTTGGAGAACAATTAAGAGAAAATGTTAATGTTGGTAACGAAAAAATGATTAATGAAGAAAATGTTGCCAATAAAGAAGTTCAATAAGTAATTAGGGTGTCCAGTTCCATGTTCTCGTTTTTGATTATGTTTTAGCAACTTAGCACACTGTAAATCAGTAAATTAAGCACAAAATATAAGACAAATTTAACTGTCAAAAAGTCTGATGTAGATTCGCACAAGATTATAGTTTATTTAGCGAATGATTATCAATGACTTAGATGGTTATTACATTGTTTTTGATACTAAAAACTGGAACACAGAACTGGACACCCTAATAAGTAATTCAATTATGATACAACCAAAGATTTCTGTAGTGACGGTATGCTACAATGCCGTTTTTGCAATTGGGATGTAGCCTTTCCGTAATAGTTCAAGCTCAGGCGGTCCCATCCCGCACAATCTGGCGAGACCTTTGATGGTCCGCCAACCTTAGAGCGTAGCGGTTCTGAGCACCGAGTAGGGCGGTTTCCTTCTTCTTCCCTGAGGGGAGAAGACCGAGATGAGAGGTGGAGCCTTCCTTAACGGTAAGGAAGGACGGGTAGGTTTTCGAAAAAATAACACAATAATGATGAAAAATTTTAAAGATATAACAGTAGCAGTAGCCGGTACCGGCTACGTCGGTCTGAGCATAGCAACGCTATTGTCTCAGCACCATCATGTTTCATCAGTAGATGTAATCCCAGAAAAGATGGAGAAACTCAACAATAAGATTTCTCCTATCCAGGACGATTACATCGAAAAGTATTGTTATATCCCCGCAGCGTAGGCAAGGACATCCGATAGTATGAATGCAAGAACTGCGTAGTTCATGCAGCCGATGAAAGCAAGGTGGTAGTTCAGGGCTTGGATGGCTATATCGTAGCCGAGAAGAATGGACAACTGCTTGTTTGTTCTTTGAAAGAGGAACAGAGAATTAAAGAATTTAGAAAATAAATATTAAGTAAATATGAAACATGCGTTTTTAATTTTGGCTCATAATGAGCCATATATTCTTGAAGTATTACTGAGTCAATTGTCAAAAGGTGCTGATGACATCTATGTTCATGTAGATAAAAAAGTTGCTGATGAAGAATTTGATAAGATAAAATCAATATGCGTTGCTTATGGGGGGGTACAGTTGGTTTCTACGAGAATTGATGTTCGTTGGGGAGATAGTTCGATGCTTGAAGCAGAATTTATCTTGTTTAAAGAAGCCTCGAAAACATATCATGATTTTTATCACCTTTTATCAGGCGTTGATTTGGCAATAAAACCTTTGTCTGTAATACATGATTTTTTTGATAAGCATTCAAATGAAATCTTTATGACAATAAGTGATACAGATGTTGACAAAAGGAGGATGGACTTTTGTGTAAATTATTACCACCCTTTTATTCGGTTGCTAAGAAAAAAGATTATTGGTAAACTTTTTCTTAAATTAGATGATTTATCTGTTTATATTCAACGCTTATTTTGCCTGAAGAGAAATCCAAGGTTGAATTTGTTCAAGGGGCATCAATGGATGAGTCTTCCACATGATTTTATGTTGTTTTTGCTTTCAAAAGAAAAATATATTTTGTCACGCTTTAAGTATACATGTTGCGCAGATGAAATAGCTATACAGACGATTTTAATGGATTCTGAATACAAAAAGCGTTTATATGTACCTATACAAAATCAAAATGCAGCTTTGCGATTAATAGATTGGAATAGAGGGGAACCATATGTGTGGAAAAAAGATGATATAGAAGAAATAATGAACTCTAATAATTTCTTTGCAAGAAAATTCTCTTCTTTCGTTGATCGAGATATTGTGGATATTATAAAACTTAAATGCTCTTAGTATGTCTACAAGATATCCTGGTTTCTATTATTTGGCAGGTATATTTGTGTTATTTTCATTCTATCCGATAATATTATTTACTTCAAAATTCTTCTCTATATTCTTAGGAGAGAGAAAAGCATAATCTTTATGAGTATTAAGCGTAATTTTTTATACAGCAGCTTTCTTACGGTTGCAAATTATATATTTCCTCTTTTAACATTCCCATATGTTTCAAGAGTTTTGGGTGTTGAGGCTATTGGTAAATATAATTTTACTGATAATATTATACAAATTTTTATCATAGTTTCAATGTTAGGTATAGAAACTATTGGGGTAAGAGAAATAGCTCAAAATAAAACAGACCAAGATAAATTGAATAAGTCCTTTACGGCGTTGCTCCTCTTTAATGCAATAACAACTTTGATTGCTATATTGGTACTGTTTGCAGCGATATTTATAGTACCAAAGTTTGCTGACTACAAAGATTTATTGCTTGTTGGAAGTCTTAAATTATTTTCAATGTTTCTTTTGATTGATTGGTTTTATAAGGGTATTGAAGATTTTAAATTTATTACTCAGAGAACTGTAATCATTCGAACGTTATTCGTAGTTTCTGTCTTTGCTTTTGTACGTTCTCCGCAGGATTGTCTTTTATATTATTTCTTAATAGTCTTTTCAATAACGATTAATGCGATTGTTAATTTATTATACGCTCGTAAAATTATAAGTTTTTCATTTGATGTAGCTACAATAAGGCGAATTGTCAAGCCGATATTGATATTAGGCGGCTATTCTATTTTAGCATGGTTATACAATTCCTTTAGCATATCTTATCTTGGTTTCGTCTCAACGGACGAACAAGTAGGATATTATGCTACAGCTAGTAAATTTTACAATATATTTCTTTCTGTATTATCAGCATTTGCTGCAGTTATGTTGCCTCGTCTTAGTCTGTTGGTTAGTGAGCATCAGACAGCATCTTTTCAACGTTTGATAACGAAAAGTTTCAATGTGGTTTTGACGATAACTGTTCCTTTTGCTATTTATGCGATATTCTATGCACCAGATATAGTCAGATTAGTTGCAGGAAATGGGTATGATGGGGCTGTTGTACCTATGAGATTGATTATGCCTCTAATCATAATTGTAGGTATTGAACAAATTCTTATCATTCAAATTCTAATGCCTCTGAAAAGAGACAAAGAAGTTTTGATAAATACAATATGGGGTGCTGTTACAGGTTTAGTTCTTAATGTTCTATTAGTCCCCAGTTATTTATGCGTTGGTGCTGCAATCAGTTGGTTGGCTTCTGAAATGGTTGTTATGTTTTCTGCTATTTATTTCATCCGTAAAAGAACAGAGATCAGATTGGCTGTTAATCTTGGTAAACGAATTGTTCCAATAATGATGATAACATTAGTAACATATCTGTCTGGTTTTGTTTTATCTAGATTGAACTATGTTGTGAATATTGTCTTAGGAGGATTTATCGTTGTTGTAGGAACGTATCTGATAGAAAAGTATATCGTAAAGAATCCTATCCTTAATGATATTGAAAATGCGATTATAACGAAAGTCTTACATTTTAAAAATAAGTAAATTATGAATTTGTCTCTCTGTACATATTGTATAGCTCTTACTTGTATAATTTTAATGTTATATTTTCATAGAATACTTTTGATGCTATTCTTTTCTCCTTTGACAATACTTGTTTCATGGTATAAGCGTAATAAGGGTACAACTAATGGCTTGTTAACAAAAGTTTCTGAAAGATATTCTTGGCAATTTGAAAGATTGTTTCTCTATTGGATAAGCCAAATCCATAGTCATTTGATTCGAAATTTTTTCTATCGTTATATACAAGGCATTGAGCTAGGTAAAAATGTCGTTATTTATAGTAATTGTGAAATTCGCAATCCTACTAAATTAAAAATAGGTAATGGAACCATAATAGGAAATAATGCAATTTTAGATGCAAGAGCAGGATTAGAACTGGGTGAAAATGTAAATTTAAGTTCTAATGTGAGCATTTGGACACTTCAGCACGATTATAGGGATAGAGATTTCGCCTGTACGCCTGAACATTTTGGACCTGTGAAAATATGTGATAGAGCATGGATAGGTCCAAATGTTATAATTTTGCATGATGTTACTGTAGGTGAAGGTGCTGTGGTAGCAGCTGGTGCTGTTGTTACTAAAAATGTTCCTCCATTTACATTATATGGGGGGGTGCCTGCCAGACAAATAGGAGAAAGACCGAAGAACATACGGTATGTCTTCACAGGAAATCCTTGTCCTTATTTATAAAGTTGCTTCTAGGTAAAATTTTAAGTCAAAAAAGAGACTTGTTGAAAATCTATAGACTAGGAAAAATCGTTAGTCTAGTTTATGCGATGAGTTTATTAAAATTGCGAATAAAACGAGTTTTTCATATGGATTCAGAAAAAGATTATTTATATAAGGATCGTCTACTTCTGGAATGGTTACATGAAAATTTTAAAGATATAGATATTAGCTGTAAAAGTTATATGCATGAAGAAGTTCCGAGAAACGATGATGTTCATTATATTTGGATTTATTGGGACAATCCGAATAAAATGCCTTTAGTGGTAAAGCAATGTGTTGATAGTATTCTTTTAAAGAATAAAAATAGTAAAGTAAATATTATAAGTGAGGAAAATGTAAATGATTTTGTGGAGATACCTCCAATCATAAGGAAAAAGTATAAACAAGGTATCATTTCTAAAACTCATTTTAGCGATGTTGTTCGTGTTTCTCTCTTATTGAAATATGGTGGAGTGTGGGTTGATGCAACTTTGTATATGGTTCATTCGATTCCAGAATGTATTTGGAAAAAACAGTTCTATACTGTTACCCCAAAGTTAGAAACGCCTTACAAGGTAATTTCACACGGCAGGTGGGCTGTTTTCTTTTTAGCTTGTCAACCTGGAAGTGAATTGATGAGGTTGACCTTAATGATGATGATAGAGTATTGGAACAAATATGATGAACTCTTTGATTATCTTTGGATTGATTATTTTTGGGCTTATCTTCAAAAGCGTTCAGGAAGTATAGCAAAACTGTTTTCATCAGTGCCTTCGAATAATTTACATTGTCTGGATATAAATATAGCTCAAGCGTATTCTGAAAATAATCTAGAAGCATTAATTAATAGAGATGATACTCTGTTTTATAAATTAAGCTACAAGTTTTCCTCTTCGATTCCTTTGTATGATACATGCGGAAAAGAAACCTTATTAGGCCACATAGTTACAAGAAAAATATGAAAATATCAGTTATTACAATATCTTATAATGCAGTAACTTGCATTGAGCCAACAATAATGTCTGTTATAAATCAAAAGTATAATAGTTTTGAATATATTATTGTTGATGGTGCCAGTAATGATGGCACTTTAGATGTGCTAAAAAAATATGACCAGTATATAACTCGTTGGATCAGTGAGCCTGATTCAGGGATTTATAATGCAATGAATAAGGCCGTAAAAATGGCTAAAGGAGAATACTGCATATTTATGAATGCTGGAGACCGATTTGCTAATCCTTTAGTTTTGAAGCAAGTTTCGCTCTTTTTAAATGATGGATTTGATTATTTGTGCGGCAATGAAATTTCATTAAAATCTGGTAAGGTTATAGATTATGTTTATGCTCCGACATGTATAACTAAAGATTTATTTGTAAATCGGTCTTTAAGCCATCAGGCTAGCTTTATAAAAAGAGAATTACTGCTTTCTAATCCTTATGATGAGAAATTGAAACTTGTAAGTGATTGGAAATTTTGTATTGAGATTCTTTTACTTCAGCACAAAAAATATCGCTCAATAGATGTTGATGTTTGTAAATTTAATCATGATGGAGCTACGTTTACCCAGAAAGAGTTAGGCAAGAAAGAACGTATGAAAGTCCTGCAGGAACTTTTGCCAAATGAGTATAATCAAATTAAAAAACATAAACAAAGTTATATTGATATAATAGCAGAACATTGTATGGAATCTTTTGAGTGGGCTAATATATATAATGTTGCCGCAAAGAAGTTTACGACGATGTTTACTTATATTCAAGTTATGGGCTTTCTTGGTCTTTTAGCTGTTTTGGGAAAAATGATTCCGGGTGTTTTGGGACTAAAAATTAAGCATAAGGCGATACTTTCTTACTTAAAGAAAAAATATGGATATGTTGTCAATAATAATGCTAATATAGTAGATAAACAAGTTTCTATTGGTGATAAATTCCCAATTTGGGTATGTTGGTGGCAAGGAGAAAATATGATGCCATTAGTTCCTAAAATTTGTTTAGCCTCTTTGAGAAAAAATCTCTTACCTAATCAACAACTTTACATTATATCGGCTGATAATTATAAGAAATATGTTGAACTTCCTGAATATATAATTTCGATGTTGGAGGAAGGGCGAATTTCACTAACTAATTTTTCTGATATTCTTCGTTTTAGCTTGTTGGCAAAATATGGTGGACTTTGGATCGATTCAACCTGTCTAGTCTCTCAAAAAATGAATGATTTATCTCATATGCCATTCATTACAAGTAAACAGAAAACATCTAATGTGGCTCAATATGTTTCTGCTTATCGATGGGCTAGCTATCTTATAGGAGGTAATTCGTTATGTATATTCCAAAATATGAGAGATTTATTTTTTGCTTATTGTAAAAACGAGAAAAAAATATTGGATTATTTGCTATTGGATTATTTGCTAGTGGTAATATATGAGTTATGTCCTGAGGCCAAGAGCATCATTGATGAATTCCCTTATGATAAAGGTAATATACTAAAGCTAGCCGGGTGTTTGAACGAAAACTTAAAAGACAAGGATTTTTCTTCTATGTTAGAAAATGTACCGATTCATAAGTTGAGTTGGAAAATAAAATACTTTCCTTATGACAAAGAAGGACATTTGACTATTTTTGGTAAACTTTTAGAAATAATTCAATAGACAAAATGTTAGGAATTTTATTATTAGCAGTTTCTGTAATCTTATATTTTTCGCCTCGCAAAAGGTATCTATCATATTTCCTATATATAAGTTTTATGTTTGATGGATATAAAGTTTTGATAGATCCTGTTTTAGGTGGAGTGAAAAATGGTGATATTGCTTTAGTCTATACTTTTGTTATATCCCTTGTAATGATATTACAAAAGAAGTATGTCTTAGTTCATGATAAAATAACGAAATGGTTTGTGGTTTTTGTCTTATTCTTAGGATGTAGTATGATATTTTCAATGTACCATTATGACATTCCTTTTATGCAGGTTATTCAGGGGGGCAGATTTCTTTTGTTGATATTTTGTTATCCTATTCTGCGTAATATGAAACTACAAGAATGCAAGCGGCTGTTTAATTTGTTGGCTAGATTTACAGTGCTGGTTGGTATAGTGGATGTGGTACAAGTAATAATTCAAATTCCTATCATACCAACTTATGAAATCAATAGAGATCCAGCAACAGGGCTCATCCGATTCTTCAATTATCCTGTGTTTTCAATATTTTTTCTCATAGTATGTTTGGTGAAGCCTGATTATTTTGGAAAAAGGACTAAATATGTATTGGGACTTTTGCTTGTTTGTATAATGGGAACTTTAGGAAGGTCTTTGATGTTGATAACCTTGATATGCATTTTGCTAGGTTTATGGTTCCAAGGAAAGCGCAGTGCTATTATTAAGTATGGTTTGATTATAACAATTTGCGCCTTGCCATTTTCTACTATGATTTCGGAGCGTTATGTGTCTTCTAATAGTGGTACACAAGATGATATTAATGCTGTTTTGCATGGAAATATAGAGCTGAACTCATATGAACAAATAGAGGGTTCTTTTACATATCGTCTTTCTTGGGTGCTGGAGAGATTTCAATATTTGGAAAAACGACCAGTTGGTGAAAAGATATTTGGCTTAGGTTTATTATCGGATTCGTCACCATTATCTCAGCAGATGTATCGTTTTATCGTTAATATAAAGTTCTATGGTTCGGGAATGGTTCAACAGCTGAGAAGTCCAGATATTGCTTATGGTACCATGCTTGCATATTTAGGTTTTGGGGGATTCTTTGTTTATGTTATGTTTGTATATAACTTATTTAAAGGAATCTTTAAAATGAGGACTTATAATTGCTATTTTTTAGCCGGTTCTATATGGATAATCTTTACTATTTTGATTTCATTCTTCTCAGATGATTTGACTAATCCTTATATTTTTTCATTGTGTTATATATTATTGTCAATAAAAGATAGATTAAAAAATGAAACTTCTCTTTATAACAAGTTGCTATGATGCTGGTGGTGGCTACGTTATAGCAAAACGTAATTTTACAGTATTAGAAAATGTTTTTGGCAAAGAAAATGTTACAAAATTTATTGTTACGAAATCTCGTCTTAAAATTTGTGATTTCTTGTACAGATTGAAAAAACATTATGTTGCTGGACTTACATTAAACAATGTTAGTGATATAGTTCGTTTGTCTGGCGATTATGATGTTATATGGATTGATGGCAGTTTTTTTGGTGCTTTGGCAAAATGCTTGAAGGAATTTGGATATAAAGGGCGCATAGTTTGTTTCTTTCATAATATCGAGAGAAATTTTACAAGAGTTACTTGGAGAAATTTATTTGCTTATCCAATTAAAATTCGCCCTATTTATAAGGCAGAACACGATGCAATTTTTTACTCTGACGATATAGTAACGTTAACTCCTAGAGATATGAATTATGTCAAAGAAACAAATAAGTTTGCTCAAATACATATATTGCCTTCTTCTTTAAACGATAGTTTTAGAGAACTTCCTTTGGATACTAATTTTTCGAAGGTTTTTACCCTTCTATTTGTAGGAAGTTATTTTTATGCTAATGTTCATGGTATAGAATGGTTTATTGCTAATGTCTTACCTTTTGTTGAGGCAAAACTAATAGTAGTTGGGGCAGGAATGGAAAAGTTAAAGTATACTCCATCAAGTAAATTAGAAATACATGGATTTGTAGAAGACTTGGGCTATTATTATCGTAATAGCGATGTGGTTGTTGCACCTATATTTGAAGGCTCTGGTATGAAAACTAAGACTGCGGAGGCATTGATGTGGGGAAAATATATCATAGGAACAAAAGAGGCTTTTTGTGGTTTTGTAAATAGTGATGAATGGGGAGTTAAATGTTGTACAGCTGATGATTTTATTCAGCAAATTAAAAGAATATCTTCAGCTCAGAAAGATAAATTTAATCGGTATTCCAGGAAAATCTTCTTAGAAAAGTACTCTTTGGAAAAATCGGAGAGAATTATAAAATCAATATTTAATTGTAATGCAAAATCATAGATATGAAAAGACTTTTGTTTCTCATAATTTATTATGCTGTCGCTCAGCACCTCCCTAGCAGTTATTCAGTATGGGGAGGGCAAGTTTTGTAATATGATCAGAATATTATGTTGCCGTAAAATTTTCAAGCATTGTGGTAAAGTATCCACTATATAGGCACGCTTATTTTGGAAATGGTAGGAATGTAGAAATTGGTGATTATAGTGGTATTGGTGAAAATCGTGTTATTCCAAATAATACCGTAATCGGAAAATATGTAATGATGGCTCCAGAAGTCTATATCGCTTCTAAGATTCATTGTACAATTGATACTAAAACACCAATGTGTTTTCAGGGTTATGTAGAAAGTAAGGTGCAGACCATAATTGGTGATGACTGTTGGATTTGTCAAAGGGTAATAATGACCCCTGGTCACCATGTTGGAAAAGGAAGCATATTGGCTGCTGTTGCCGTTGTTACAAAAGATGTAGAGCCTTACAGCATTGTTGGGAGAAATCCTGCAAAATTAATCAGAAAAAGAAAATAAGGCACGAACATGTCAAAAAGTATTATATGTTGATGAATTATGAAAGATAGAGATTATAGTATTGATATTTTAAAATTCTTGGCAGTGTTTCTTATAATCAATAGTCATATGGATGCTTTGTATGTAAAATATGATATGTTAGCTACTGGAGGAGTAATTGGAGATGTTCTTTTCTTATTTGCTTCTGGATATACGTTGTTGCTGAGCAAATGCAATTTGAGTTTTGATAATTGGTATAAGCGCCGTATTAATAGAATTTATCCTTCTGTATTCGTTTGTGTCGCGTTAGGAGCGATGTTTGTTGGTAAGTTTTCTATGAATTTATCTGCTTTGTGGGGGGGCGAATTCATTGTAGCTATCATGGCTTATTATATACTTATCTTTGGAATAAAGAATTATGCTATTAGTTTTATACCTCATATTTTGGGGGTGATATGTCTCGTGACTTTGTTGGTTTATGTATTTTGGTTTCCATATAAATATGAAACAGGTGAAAGGGGAATGTATGGTATAACTACATTGTTCCGATGGATTCCATATTTTTCCTTTATGCTTTTGGGGGCATGGATGGGGATGAAACGAAATGAAATCAAATTTAATTCACAAAGGGATTTTATCCTCATGTTTATTTGCTTGGTTTTGTTTTATGGTATACAGTTGGCTGCAAAGAAATATTCAGTTGTTGCTCCTTTCCAAATAGTTACTCTGTTACCATTAATGGGATTAGTATATTATTTCTATAAATGGTGTCATGCTGAGTTTTTTAGAAAACTTTATAACACGAGAATTTCTCATGCAGTTATCATGACAATTTCTGGTTTATGTTTGGAATCTTATTTGATTCAATTTTGTGTTTTCACAACAAAAATGAATGACATCTTTCCATTTAATATTCCTATAATGATAGTTATAGTTCTTTTGGTAGCTTTCTTTTGTAAATGTTTGTCCCGTTTATTTTCTCAAACTTTTAGGGATGGGGATTATAATTGGAAAGAAATAGTTAAATTATATTAGTTTTATGATAAATTATATCAGTCAAGACATTTCTTCTCAAGTTCTTTTTTTGGGAGTTTCAATGAAGACGAAGGGAGGTATGACAGCTGTTCTTGTATCTTATGATAAGTATATAGAGAATATGCGTTTTATTCCAACCTGGAAGTTGGGCAATAAGCTGGTGAAGTCTTGGTATGCTCTGCAGGCATTGGTGAGAACTTGGTTCTTACTGACTTTTGACAAGCGTATAAAAATCGTGCATATACACGGAGCAGCTAATGCTTCGTTTGATAGATGTAAGTTATTTATTCGTCTTGCCAAGAAATGTGGTAAAAAGGTGATTCTGCATGAGCATGCAGCTGACTTCGTTGAGTATTATCAGGAAGCAGAAGATAAACAAGGTATTACTGATACATTGAAAATGTGTGATGCCTTAATTGTTTTGTCGCAATCATGGAAGAAGTATTTTTCATCCATCGGAATGGCCAAGGACAAAATTCATGTTCTTAACAACATCGTATCACCTCCAGAGATAGTTCCAGAAAAACATACAGAAGATGGTAAGTTACATCTGATGTATATGGGGGAAATTAGCAAGCGAAAAGGCGGATTCGACTTATTAAAAGCTGTTGTGGATAATAAGGAGTATTTTGCCGATAAGGTTTTACTTCGTATGGGAGGTAATGAGGTTGATGGTGATATCAAGGCTTATATTCGCAAGAATGGCTTGGAATCGTTTGTAACATATGAAGGATGGATTGCTGGCCAGAAGAAGATAGAGTGCTTGAATTGGGAGGATGTTTATATCTTGCCATCCTACAACGAGGGATTGCCTATCGCTATCCTTGAAGCTATGGCGTATAGTCATCCTATTATTTCTACTCCTGTAGGGGGAATTCCTGAGATTATCAAGAGTGGTGAAAATGGAATCTTGGTTAAGCCTGGCGATATAAAGGCTATAGCTGATGCTATCAAGTTTTATATTGAAAATCGTGATGCGATTAGAAAACAAGGCAATAATGCTTTCAATGTAGTACAAAACTTTTTTCCAGAGAAAGTATTTGGAGATTTGAAAGCATTGTATTTGAAAATGTTTAAGTAAAGAATGTACAACGATATTCAAGTAATAATTATGGCCGGCGGCGTAGGTAGCCGCTTTTGGCCAATGTCAACTCCCGATTACCCAAAGCAGTTCATAGATGTGATGGGTGTCGGCCGTTCCCTCATACAATTGACAGTAGATAGATTGAAGCCAATCTGTCCTGTCGAAAACATGTGGGTAGTGACAAACGAGAAATACATTCGCATTGTCAAGGAGCAAATCCCTGACATGCCAGTAGATAACATATTATCAGAGCCGGAGGCTCGCAATACTGCTCCATGTATTGCTTATGCCTGCTGGAAGATCCAGAAGAAGCATCCTGATGCCAACATCGTGGTGACACCATCCGATGCCCTGGTCATTAATACCTCGGAGTATCAGCGAGTGCTCAGCAAGGCATTGAGCTATACATCCGATAAGAACGCCATCGTTACTATCGGTATTAAGCCAAGCCGCCCGGAAACAGGTTATGGCTATATCGCTGCAGCAGAGCCAACATCCGTAGATGAAATCTACAAGGTTGAGGCTTTCAAGGAAAAGCCAAACCTGGAGACAGCCGAACAATACCTTGCCGCTGGCAATTACTATTGGAATGCCGGAATCTTTGTATGGAACATTGATACCATCAGCAAGGCAATCCGCACCTTCCAGCCAAACCTTGCCAGCATCATGGACGAGATGGCACCTTCTTTCTATACTGAACAGGAGAAAGAGGTGGTCGGCAAACTCTTCCCAACCTGCGAGAAGATAAGCATTGACTATGCCGTGATGGAGAAGTCTAAGGAAATCTATACCTTGCCAGCTGAGTTTGGTTGGAGCGACTTAGGCAGCTGGGGTAGTCTCCGTACCTTACTTCCACAGGATAAGGCTGGCAATGCCAAGGTAGGCAAGGACATCCGTTTGTATGACTGCAAGAACTGCGTCGTTCATGCAGCCGATGAAAGCAAGGTGGTAGTTCAAGGCTTGGATGGCTATATCGTTGCCGAGAAGAATGGACAACTGCTTGTTTGCTCCTTGAAGGAGGAACAGAGAATTAAAGAGTTTGGGAAATAGATGGCGATAGAACTGAATATAGTTAATGTATAGACCTCTTAAACATTACTTGACAGTGAGTTCTTGAAAAGTTTAATGGAGACTATTATAGATAAAAATGGGTGGTGGTCATAGCGATAGGAAAAACACCTCTTCCCATTCCGAACAGAGAAGTGAAGACTATCTGCGCCGATGGTACTACATAATATGTGTGGGAGAGTAGGTCGCCGCCAAGTAGTAGATAATTAAAATAATAATTAAAAATTTATTAAAATTATGAATAAAATTATTTTTTAGTTCAGCCTCTTACGTTGGAAGAAGAGGCTGGCACATTTCTTTAAGCATATTCTGATTCTTATAACGTTTATAAGTGTAGGATTGGCAACTCATGAAGTATGTTCTTCTTTTAATGCTGTAAAGCATTAGCAAGCTGAACTGTTTTTAGAAGAGGTCTTTTTTGACTTAGATACTTTAAGAAAATATGAAGAGCAAATAAAGAAAGTGATTTAATCTTGTCTTCCAGTGGGTTATGGAGGGAGCCCATCCCAATTCCCTCCATTTTATAATGTAGTTAATATTAAAGTAGCACTTATCCAATTATCAGATATCCACTTTTCTAGCAAAAGGGATTTGATATGTTCTAGGCATGAGGCATTTTGTCGATCATGCAAATATCTTATTAATGAATGTTCTAAAGTTATTTTTGTGATAAGTGGTGATATTGCTGATAAGATAGGTTCTCCAGCTGCTAAAATCATAACTTTTACCATAAAGACGATTTATGGTAAAATGAGATTGGCAGATTTGCAGGATATTGTAAATGAATATAAGGATAATCCTGTTGTCCTTGAAATTATAAAGGCTCGTGTTATCAGTTATGTGTATAATAATTATGTTGATTTTAATACAAGACAAAAAATCGGTCAGCTTTGTAAATTGAGGTTGGTTGATAATACGGGTATAAATCAGAAAAAGTTATACAATAGAGACTAGTTTATATGGAAATGGTTAAAGTATTAAATATAGATATTCAGAACATAACTCGTCAGGAACTTTTGGAGAATCTGAAGGAGGGTGTTCTTGTGACTCCTAATCTTGACCATCTGATTAAACTTCAGAAGGACAAGGAGTTTTATGATGTGTATCAGAAGTCGGAATGGGTGGTGTGTGACAGTAAAATCCTCTACCTGTTCGGTAAGTTGTTGAAGACCCCAATCAAGGAAGCGATTCCTGGTTCCAGCTTCTTCACCTCTTATTATATGTATCATAAAAATGATGTTGACTGCAAAATCTTCTTGCTTGGTGCCAAGGAGGGTATTGCAGCCAAGGCAATGGAACGCATCAATGAGAAGGTAGGGCGCCAGATGGTAGTTGGCGCTCATTCTCCTTCCTTTGGCTTCGAGAAGCATGAGGATGAATGCGAGGAGCTGGTTCGCATCGTGAACGAGAGTGGTGCAAATGTACTGCTCGTTGGTGTGGGTGCTCCAAAGCAAGAGAAGTGGATTATGAAGTATCGTGATAAGATGCCTGGAGTAAAGGTATTCATGGCTCTGGGTGCTACCATTGACTTTGAAGCTGGAACATTGAAACGTGCGCCTAAGATTTGGCAGAAAATCGGTATGGAGTGGCTGTATCGTTGCATGAAGGAACCAAAGCGCCTCTTCAAGCGTTACTTCGTGGATGACATGCAGTTCTTCTATTACTTCGGTAAGCAGCTCTTGGGAATATACAAGGATCCTTTCCGAAAAAAGTAGGATTACTTTCTTCGGAAGAACTTACATAGTAAGGCTATCGGAAGAAGGATGATAGCTGCTATGTAGGATAATATGATGCGTATGGCTTGTTTCATACGTGCAAAAGTACAACTTTATGTTGAAACAACAAAAGATTTTTTTTGATTTCTTGCGATTCTGCATTGGTTCTGCCAAGGAAATACCTGGTTCTTTGAAGGAGGCGGATTGGAAGGAGCTATATGCTATCGCCAAGAAGCAATGCCTGGTGGGTGTTCTCTCTGATGGTATCAAGAAACTTCCTGCGGAACATGTGAGGATAAAAAAGGAGCTGCTCCAATAGATGGCGGACCATCAAAGATCTTTGCCAGTTTTTGTGGGATGGGACCGCCAGGGGAAGGAAGTCTATAGTTTAAAATCTACAGTATACATTATAGTTTACGATTTTCAATTAATATAATATGGTTTACAGGTTGCTATTAACTGTAAACCATTAACTATTATTGGTTTATGGCAAAAAAAGTTTTTGTAAGCGGTTGCTATGACCTGCTGCATTCCGGTCATGTGGAGTTTTTCCAGCAGGCATCACGGTATGGTGACCTGTATGTGGGTATCGGATCGGATGCTACTTATCTGGAGTATAAGCATCGCAAGCCTATGTTCCCGCAGGAGGAAAGGCTATTCATGGTCAAGAATATCAAGGCGGTGAAGGATGCGTATATCAATGAGGGAAGTGGAGTCATCGATTTCCTGCCAACTCTTGATAAGGTGAAACCGGATGTGTTTGTGGTGAACGCAGAAGGTGGGTCTGATGAGAAACGTAGGATCTGTAAGGAAAGGGGTATCGAATATGTCGAACTCCAGCGTACTCCTCATGCGGGTTTGAAGGCTCGTTCTTCTTCTGACTTGAAGAAGGCGTTATCGAACGTATCTGAGAATTCGGCACAGGAAGTGGGGATTCCTACCCGTCTGGATCTGGCTGGTACTTGGATTGACCAGCCTTATGTAAGCATGTATCATCCGGGATGGGCGATTACCATCTCGCTGGAACCGACCTTTGAGGTGCGCGACCGCTGCGGTCTGTCTACCTCTACCCGTAAGATGATTCAGAAGATATGGCCGGTGAAGTTGCCGAAGATGGATCCGGAGATGCTCGCCCGACTGGTATTCTGCTTCGAGAACAATCCGGAGCGTCATGATGGTATCATCTCGGGTGCCCAGGATTCTATCGGTATCTGTGTTCCCGGTCTGGTGCGTCATTATTATGACAACAACTTCTGGCCGGAGAAGATAGAGAGTACGCAGGATGAGATGACTCTCCGATTCCTGGAAGACCATCTGATGATGATTCCGATGGAACCGAGAAGACCGGGATGCAGTGTGGTGGAAGGTAAGGATATCACGCCTGAGAAGGTGAAGGCGCTGGCTGATGCAGCTGATGCCTGCTGGAAGGCGATTCTGGCGCACGACCTCGATGCCTTTGCTACAGCATACAGGGCATCTTTCGAAGCTCAGATTGCAATGTTCCCGGGTATGGTGAATCCGTCTATCAATGGTGTGATAGAACCGGAGGCGAGTGTGCAGCCGATGATTGACCGCTACAGCCGCATGGAGGAGGTACTGGCATGGAAGATGCCTGGAGCCGGTGGCGGCGGTTATCTGGCACTGGTAGTAAAGGACAGTCTTAAATTTGCAGAGAATCATGACGAAGCCATCCATCTTCAGATACGAAGGGCATAACTATCTGGTGCCCTTCCTCATCATCAGCAGTCTCTTCTTCATGTGGGGCTTTGCCCATGGCATCCTGGAGGTGCTGAATCCGCATTTCCAGGATTCGTTCCATATCAGCAAGGCGATGTCGGCCCTGACGCAGGCTGCTGTCTATGGTGCCTACTTTCTGATGGCGCTGCCTGCCGGATGGATTATCCGGAAGTGGGGCTACAGAAGGGGAGTGATAACAGGTCTGGTTCTCTTTGGTATCGGTGCCCTGATGTTCATACCGGGAAGCAGGATCAACAGTTTCTACTTCTTCGTTCTGTCGCTGTTTGTGATAGGATGCGGACTGACCTGTCTGGAAACGAGTGCGAATCCTTATACTACGGTACTGGGACATCCTGACAAGGCGGAGAGCAGAATCAACCTGTCGCAGTCGCTCAATGGTATCGGATGGATTGTAGGACCGCTGGTTGGCGGACAGCTTCTGTTCTCGGGTGTCAACATCGCCATTCCTTATGCCTTGGTGGGTATCTTCGTGCTTGCTGTGGCGCTGGTCCTGTCAAGGATCAAGTTGCCGGACCCAAGGAGAGCGCATGAGGCGGATACGAACGAGAAGGTGGAGGAGAAGCCGATGCGAGTGATGGCATTCGGTTTTGGTATGCTGACCTTGTTTCTTTATGTGGCTGCCCAGACGGGTGTGAACAGTTTCTTCATCAACTATGCTGAGGAGAGTATTCATATAGAGAAGCAGGCTGCCAGTCTGTACCTCGCCTTTGGCGGAATGGGTCTGTTCTTTATCGGCAGGTTGGCTGGTGGTGTCATCATGAATTATATCCAGCCAAGGCTGGTGCTGCTGGCGTGTGCCATCCTCACCTTTGTAGCCACATTGATCGTGGTGGTATGTAGTGGTACTTTATCTCTCATTGCGTTTTTCGCCCTGTATCTGGGAGAGAGCATCATGTTTCCGACTATTTTCTCATTGGCATTGAGAGATGCGGGTACAAAGACCAAACTTGCCTCTTCATTACTTATCATGACGATAGTGGGTGGAGCGGTTGCTCCAGTAATCATGGGGTATATTGCGGATACTACGGGCAGTATGGCGATTGCCTTTCTCATACCGCTGGTATGTTATGGGGTGATTGGAACATATGCTGCAATGCCGAGATGCTCTTCGACAGATGTCGAGAGGGGCTGAAAGAGTGATGAATTTAGGAAATGCTTATAATGAGTTTGTTTTCGGGTAACCATATACAGAAGAGTACATTTATAAACTTAATATAGGTAAAAATGAAACCATTAAAATTTCAACCGCTATTAAAATCTACCATCTGGGGTGGCAGTAAGATTACCACTTTCAAGCATCTCGACGTAAAGCAAGAGAATGTGGGAGAAAGCTGGGAAATCTCTGGAGTACCAGGAAATGAAAGCATCGTAGCCGATGGCGAGATGCAGGGCAAGAGCCTCAACGAGGTTGTTGCAGAACGGAAGGGAAGCTTCCTCGGAGAAGAGAACTACAAGCGTTTCGGCAATGAGTTTCCACTGCTCATCAAGTTTATCGATGCCAACCGCGACCTCTCTATCCAGGTGCATCCTAATGATGAAATTGCCAAGAAGCAAGGTAAGGAACGCGGCAAGACCGAGATGTGGTATGCGCTGCCATGCGAGCCGGATGCCAAGCTCTACAACGGCTTGAAGATGCAGATTACTCCTGAGCAGTACAAGGAGATGGTGGAGAATGATACCATCACTGATGCCCTGGCTCAGTATAACGTGAAGGAAGGTGACTGTTTCTTTATCCCAGCCGGCAGAATCCACACCATCGGAACAGGCTGTTTCGTTGTCGAGATTCAGCAGACCAGCGATGTTACCTATCGCATCTACGACTTCAAGCGCAAGGACAAGGATGGCAACTATCGCCAGCTCCACACCAAGGAAGCTGCCGAGTGCATTGACTACACCGTATTGCCAGACTATCGCCAGCACTACACTCCTGCCAAGAACCAGGGTGTAAGCATGGTGCAGTGCCCTTACTTCACCACAGCCGTTTATGATCTCGATGAGCCAATGACGCTGGATTATTCAGAGTTGGACAGCTTCGTGATTCTGATTGGCTTGAAGGGTGAGGCTAAGATTACCGACAACGAGGGTAACAAGATTAAGCTCCAGGGCGGCGAGAGCATCGTAGTTCCTGCCTCTACCCAGACATTGAAAGTAGAAGGAACCTTGAAGTTCCTGGAGACATACGTATAAATTTAAAGGTAAAAAAGTAAAATGAAAGTGCACCCTGAGTTTCAAGATAGGGCCTATACTTTTTATCACATGACACATAAGGGAAATGTGGAAAATGAAAGAGTTCCTGATTTACGAAGATGTGAAAGAATGCCATGGGCAAAGCCTACTGTTGAAATTTTACCTCAGAAGGGTGAGGTGAAATGCTGGGAGCAAACTAGAAGCGGAAAGCATCGTGTATGCATTTGGCTGGAGGTAGATGATGGCGACAACTATTTTGTTGTCTTAGATGTTAGAAAGACCTTTGTGCTGTTATGGACTGCTTTTTATGCCGATTATCCTCATCAAGTGAGGAAGAAAGCAAAGGAATATGAAGAATGGTTAAGGCTATCAGGAAGAGTTTTAACACCTGATGAACTTATAAAAAATATAATGCAAAGGATAAATGATTAAAGCAAAGGTCGTATAGCAATCTGCTATACGACCTCGTAACTCCTTTAACAACTTGGTTAATGAGCTGCTGCAAAGTTACGGGTATTTTTTTTCTTAAACAAATTTATTCCTTTGATTTTTACATATTTAAGACCAATTAACGAATAATTTACAATATTTATATGATATTTGTAGGCATTTTTGGCTTACAAACGTTGCATGCTGTATCTTTTTAGTTGATGCATTACTGCAGCGAGGCAATCACGGAATAATTTGTTCTATATCATAACGCTTAAATTTCAAAGGTGCACTTTCTATGTCTGTAATCATGGCATTCTCAAAAAGAATCTATTGAAGAAATAATCTCTTTTGAATGAAAGAAATAAAGTTATTTGATTACCAAGAGGATATGAAGGAACGGATTGAGAAGGCGTTGCGCCTTCATCGGTCCGTGATGGCACAAATGCCAACGGGTACGGGTAAAACGGTTCTACTCGCTTCGGTCGTAGAATCGTTTTTGAGGGAACATTCCAATTGCAATGTTTGGATTGTTGCCCATAGAAGGGAGCTGGTTTCTCAGATTCGAGAAACGATTCAAAGAGTTTTTTCTGAAACCCCATCCCTTCTTTATAAGGATTTTTCGAACCACCCTGCCAATTCTTCGAAAATCACCCCGTCCCTCTTTACCCTTAAAGAGGGGAATTTTTCGAAAACCCACCCGTCCTCCCTTACCCTTAAGGGAGGCTCCACCTCTCACCCCGACCCTCTCTCCTCAGGAGCGAGGGAGGAAACCGCTCCTCCTCGTCGCTCGGAACCGCTACGCTCTAAGGTTGGCGGACCATCAAAGGTCTCGCCAGATTGTTTGTCGGCTGGCGCATCAAAGGAAGTATCAGGTTATTCGCCAGATTGTTTGTCGGCTAGCGCATTCAATGTTCCTATCAAGGCGGTGTCGATACAATGGTTGTCGAAACACTATGACGAGATAGAGGAAGAACCGGGAATGATAGTGATTGACGAGGCGCACCATGCGCTTGCCAAGACCTATAAGGAGATGTGGGAGAGATTCCCGAAAGCTAAGTTCCTGGGACTGACGGCTACACCTTGCCGATTGAATGGTAAGGGATTCACGGATTTGTTTGATGTCTTGGTGCAGTCGTGGAGTGTTCCTGAGTTTATCAGCAAGGGAAGATTGGCGACATACGATTTTGTGAGCATCAAATCGGATAGTGTGACGCAACGGCTCATCGACTCCTTGCAGAAGCGAGGGGCAGACGGTGACTACCAGAACAAGGAAATGGATATGTTGCTGAATAAGAAGCCGAATATCGAAAGGCTCTATCAGAGTTTGGAAGAATATGGTAAAGACAGAAAGGGCATCGTGTATGCTATCAATATTTCTCATGCTAATGCTATTGCCGAGTTCTACAGAGAACACGGCATAGCGGCTGTTGCTATTGATAGTAAAACGCCAAGTTCTTTACGAAAAGAACTTATAGAAAGGTTCAAAGCTTCTAATACTTCTTTTTCGAATCACCCCATTCCTCTTTCCAAAGAAGGGATTTTTTCGAATCACCCTGTCAATTTTTCGAAAATCACCCCGTCCCTCTTTACCCTTAAAGAGGGCTCCACCTCTCACCCCGACCCTCTCACCCTCAGGGGAGAGGGAGGAAACCGCCCTACTCGGTGCTCGGAACCGCTACGCTCTAAGGTTGGCGGGGCATCAAAGCCCTCGCCAGATTGTGCGGGATGGGAGCGCCTTACTGATACTTGCTTGCGAGCTGGTGATGGACTGGGGGCTACTTGCTTGCGGGCTGCTGATGGAGTTGCTGATGAACTTGCTCCTATACAAGTGCTGGTGAATGTGGACATCTTCTCGGAGGGATTTGACTGTCCGGATGTGGAGTTTGTACAGTTGGCACGACCTACATTGTCACTTGCCAAGTATCTGCAGATGGTGGGACGAGGATTGCGAGTGGCTAAGGGAAAGAAGAACTGCGTAATTATAGATAATGTGGGACTATATCGGGTGTTCGGGTTGCCTTCGCAAGTATGGAACTGGAATGCTATGTTCGAGGGAAAGCTGAAAGTTGGCAAGAGAAAGGAGACTCCGAAGGATAGAGAGTTTTTCCTGATGAACGAGAAGCAAGACGATATTCAGATTCATCCAGACTCAGAAATGATGATGGTGATGAGCCATGAAGAATTGCTCCAAACACTACAGTATCGTGAGTTTGTAGATAGCAAAGGGGAGTTTGCCATCATCAAGCTGCCTGATGGAAAGATGACGGTAGTGAACCGACAAGGAGAACAGGTCTTGGAGCCAGGCGATTACTATGACATGAAGCTGTTGGATGGCAACATCCTGTTCTACCGACCTCGCAGAAAGGCGAAATGCTATTATGACCTGTTGGCAAAAGCTGTCATCGACGATGGCACTAACGTAGCAGAAACTCCCCATGTTGTCAACATAAAAGGATGGGAGTTTATAGAATATAACGACATCTTCATGTCTCGAACCCAAGAAGATTTTTCTCTGCCTTATCATCCTTCACAATATGATTTTCTGAATTATGGGTACTATATGATATTCAGATTCAGACCTTCTGCTCCCGGTTGTCAGGTATGGTACTATTGTGAGGGTGATGAAGGGAAGATGCGCATGAGCAATGAAGAGAGCAGGAATGTATGTTTCCTGCGTAATGATTACGAACATGTGTATTGGTTATGTGCAGTCCTGTATGGTGAACGTATCGTTGTCATGGACAGCAAAGAGGACTACTACCTGGTGGATTCAAATTTGAAGAAGACTTATATAGGATGCAATCATCCAAAGAATGAAAATGAAGATTTGAATTTTGTGATGCCTCGCCTTGGCAAGAAATACTATCATGAGGCGATGTTGCAAAAGAAGGAAATGGAAGAAAACGAGATGCTTCTTTTGCATGAGAAGTCAGAGGCTGGACATGTGGAATTGTATCAAGCAGGAAAGAAATGGGGCGTGAAGGTAGATGGTAAAGTTATCGTGCCACCCCTCTACTGCAGTATAGCGCAACCAGTCGGTGCCTATTGCGCCTTTGAAGAGATTCCCAGACATTGGGGCGTTATGACATTGAAAGGAAAAGTGATTGTTGATGCCAAATATGAGAAGGTGGAGATTCGAGACAATGGAATCGCCGTGGTAACAGGCATCACGGGAAAAACACAGACAATCAAGCTTTTAAAGGTAAAAGGGTAAAAAAGTAAAAAGGTAAAAGAGTAAAAAAGTAAAAAAGTAAACAGGCCGATGTGAACAAGCGTTCATGTCGGTCTGTTTTTTGTTTATGTAAATCAGGAAATAAAAAAGCGGAGCGTGATTTCACAACCACACTCCGCGCAAACTTAAACAACCAAT
>Garth_p1__coassemble_657_pt1 | contig 31826 bp, 22 predicted proteins | sample Garth_p1__metabat2_high_PE_030 | metagenome-assembled genome bin Garth_p1 | reverse complement strand
CTGGGAACTCTGCCACAACTTGTGGAAAGTTTACTCTAACAATCCCAACTCTTTCAGATAGCCCTCAATCTCCTTGTCAAGGTCAGCACGTTTGGCCTCCAGGTCCTTGATTGCCACGTAGTTTGTTTGCAACTTCTCAAAGTTTGTCAAGAATTTTTTTGTTGTAATTCTTCGCTCATATCGTTATTTCTTTTTTATATTCAATGATTCACTGACATTGATATATTTTTCGTCTTTATCTGTTATATACTGATGGCTGTACTTTCCTTTTCCCTCATTTAGGATTATTACACCATTCCAAAAGGATGTCGGACTTATGGCATAGCTTGGGTCTAAACAGAATATTTTCTTGACACCGTCTTTTTGTTTTCTTCATACCCAATAGCAAGTACAGCATGAGCGCCACCTTTAAAAGACAGAGCGGTAATCAAAGGCGTGTCGCTATCTATTGCAGTCCTAAGTTCTTCTACAAAAGAAGTTTGGTCTGATAAAGATGCTGTATATTGAAGAGGCGAAGATGTAACCTCTTTAGCAAAAGAATGGGATAGCTTTTCTTTTATTTCGGAAAAATAAAATCCATCACGGCACAGTCCTTCTGTCACAAAGAACTCTTTGAAAAGTCTCCCTTTTGCGGTATTTCCCTTAAATGTTGTTTTCAAGTTGACAACTTGATTACGAGTAAGAACCTTTAGTATGAGCAGGTTCATCATCATGGAATATACGGCACAAGCCCCATCCATTTCTCCTTGTTGTAAATGGATAGGTTGCCACTTGCGGTTAAATACGCTAACACCCGAAGCCGTTATATCTAAATCTTTAATAATCTTAATCATTGTCACTTTGTTATTCCCAACTGCCAAGACTCTCGGTAGATATAGACCTTGACTTTACTGTGGATTGCGACCGAGAATCCATGCTCTCCATTCGCCAAGAAGTGAATAACGAGATTCTACGCTATATGGAGTCGGATGGTTCTCGAATCTGGTGCTGTGCTCGTCATCAATGATGCTTTTCTCTTATTCTTCTGCCAGTTCTTTCATCGCATCGTTTAATGTGTTGAAAAGAACGTTGATGTTTTCTTCTTCATTCTTGCATGCCTCCTTGAAGAGGGCAATAGGATCTTCGGTGCTGCTCTTGAGTGGAGTCTCGTTGAGCAGGATGTTGACATTGTTCAGCAACATGCCGTGAAGGGTAGGCATGTGGAGCTGGTGCTGTTCGCCCTCCTTGCTGCCACACTTCAAGCCTGCGGCGTATGCCTTCACGATGATGCGGACCAGGAGATGGATTGCCATCGGCTCGTCGGCGAGACTGATGAGAATGCCGTGGGTATAATCGCGTACATGCTCTTCAAGAGTGGTAAACTTGCCTTGCAGAAGCCAGGTGAAGTTGCGCTTGTATTCTGATTCCATCGCTTTGTACAACTGGGTCGATTTGCAGGCTATGCGCAGGTAGTCGAGCATGGTTGGCTCAAAGGTCGGGTCAGCCTGTTTCATGCTGTCAAAGTTCTTCTTCATGCGCTCGTTGGCTTCCTCGGCAGTCTTGTAGTTGAGGCGTACCAGGGTAGAGAACATGATGTCGAAGAAGTATTGGTTTACCTCGCCATAGTGCTCCAGCATCATCTGCTTGATCTGTTTCGGGTCGTTCTTCTTGCTGAAGTCATTGCCTTCGATGGTAGCATCGATGATGCCACGTGCGTAAGCTTCGAAGAAACCTCTTACAAATGCAGCTACTGCCTGATAACTGTTGATTCTTTTGCTCATTTCTTGTCTGTGTTTATTGGTCTGTTCCTGTTTGGGAATAACAGCTTCTTATTCAAAAGTCTTAAATTCATACCCCTGTTCCATGAGCCATTCTATGGCCTGAGGGAGTGCTGTTTTCAGCTTTTCAATGCTCTTCAGCGAGTCGTGGAAGGTGATGATGCTGCCATTGCGGGCATATCGCTTCACATTGTTCACCACATCTTCTGCCGTCATCCATTTGGAATAGTCGCGCGTCACCACGTCCCACATGATGACCTTGTAAGTGCGGTGCAGCCACCAATACTCACTTGGTCGCATCCAGCCGTGAGGTGGACGGAAAAGATGGGCATGGATGATATCGTTCGCCTTATTGGTGTTGAGCACGTAGGAGATGACGCGGTGCTTGAAGGCACCGATATGATTGAATGTATGGTTGCCAACCTGATGACCCTCTGCCACAATCTGGTTGTAGAGGTCATGATGGCGCAATACATTCTCGCCTACCATAAAGAAAGTAGCCTTGATATTGTACTTTCTCAGGGTCTCTAAGATGAATGGAGTTGACTCTGGAATTGGACCGTCATCAAATGTAAGATAGACAGAATGGTCTTTCTTGTCCATTCTCCAGATGGCCTTTGGATATAACCATCTGAGCCATTTGGCTGGTTGCTCTATGAACATGGATAAAACAGGTTTATATGAATAATGAAAAGTTTGGTGTCGTGTTTCGCGACACCAAACTTTTTTCTATTTTTTACTGATTGCCTTCCGGCATTCTGCCACCTCTGCCATGATAGAGACGGTAGAGGTTGTTGAGCTGCTTCTCATACTTCTGCTCTAACTGTGGACTCACCATTCCGGCAGCCTCGCAGATGCTCTGCATGATCATGATCTGACGGATGCAGTCGTGCTCTGCCTGGAGGAAACGGTCGTTTGGCAGCGAGAGATAGTAGTTGAGGTATTGTGAAGCATTCTTCCATACCGCTTCTATATATTCCTTGCCCTTGGCTTTCTGACCGGTCATCAGCCAGCCGCGAGCCATATCCAAGCCACCGCTCATGTAGTCGAGCGTAACATTGTAGGCAGGAATCTCGGTATCAGCCTTCTTCAGGATGTTGATAGCCTTCTGTTTCTTGCCTTCGGCGATGAGTTGGAGGGCTGTCTGGGCGAGCAGGCGACGGTGGGTATAACACATACGCATGGTTGTCTCGTCGATGTAGAGTCCCTTCTGCTTCAGGTTGCCGAACTTGAATCGGGTCATGATGTTGTGATAAGCCTTCTCTGTATCGAAGTTCTTGGCACCTGGCTTGTTGGTGGTGAACGGAGTGATACGGTTCACAAGTCCCTCCTGTACGAAGTTGTCACCGAGGTTCATATAGTTCTCTTCGCCTACGGTGAGTGCTACGTAGAGCGGACGGGTCCAGTTGCACTGTGCCAGCATTTCGAGCATCATGAGGTCGTTCTTGTAGAGTGCGCTCTTGCCGGCAAGAGAGATGACCATCTTGTCTGGAATAGAATCTGATGCCATCATCATGCCGCTCTTCTTTACAGCCTCCTTGTCGATGGTGACATAGAGGGTATCCGTAGGGATGAAGTGCATGTCAGGGTTCTTGCTGCGTACCCAGTTCTTCAGGATGTTCTTGAGCTCGAACGGTTCGTCACCAAACTGCTTCTTGGCATTCTCTGGATCCTGCTTGTAGAAGTCGAGAATCTGCTTCTTTGCTTCAGGCTCAACAGATACATATTCGTTGGTACCTGAACAGAAGTCGAGACGTGGCCAGGTGATTGGCACGGATGGTGAGTTGTATGCAGGACGCATCATCTGATCGATATACCAGTCGGTCTGCAGGTAGCTCAGGTTACATACGCGGGCATCTGTTCCAACGCCTTCTACCTCCTGGTTGTACCAGAGTGGGAAGGTATCGTTATCACCATTGGTAAAGATGATAGGGTTTCCCTTCTCCTGGAGTGACATCAGGTAGTTCTGACCGAAGTCACGGCAGGTGTAACGGTTTGAGCGGTCGTGATCATCCCAGGTCTGTGATGCCATCTGGATAGGTACGAGAAGTGTGATGACTGCTACGATGGCTGTTACAGCAGTACCGCTGAGCTTCATCTTGCGCTTCAGGATGTCGATGATGGCGAGTACGCCGAGACCGCACCAGATAGCGTATGCATAGAATGAACCGGCGTAAGCATAGTCACGCTCACGTGGCTGCATAGGTGTCTGATTCAGGTAGATGACGATGGCAAGACCTGTCATGAAGAACAGGAAGAATACAATCCAGAACTGCTGGATTCCGATAGGGAGGAGCACTTCCTCTTCCTTGCCGTTCTTCATTACCTTCTTCTTGCGGGTATACCAAGCCTGCCAGAAAAGTCCGATGAGACCGAGAATCAGCGGCATGCAGTAGAATACATTGTGTCCCTTGTTCTCCTTCAGGTCGTCTGGCAATTTGCTCTGGTCGCCATAGAGTGAATCATCAATGAATGAGAAACCGGTAATCCAGTTGCCGTGCTCTGGCTCACCATTGCCCTGGATGTCGTTCTGACGGCCGGCAAAGTTCCACATGAAGTAGCGCCAGTACATGAAGTTGCACTGGTAAGAGAGGAAGAAGCGGATGTTGTCAAACTGTGACGGCATCTTCACCATGATACTTTCTCCGCAGCGGTCGTAAGGAATCTCTGTGCCTTCTACACCGCCCATCCAGTCTTCGTATGCCTGGGCATGATCCGAACTGTACATACGAGGGAAGAGCATGTTCTGGGCATAGATATACTTATTCTTGTGACTTACTACGAAGTAAGAGTCCTTCTCATCAGCCGAAGCTTTCTCCTTGCGCTGGTAAACCGGTGCGCCTTCTTTCATGACAGGCTTGCACATGTTGCCGTCTACTTCGAGGGCTACCTGTGATGTATAAGCCTGGCCATAGAACAGAGGGCGGTCGCCATACTGGTCGCGGCTCAGATAACTTCCCAGGGTAAAGATGTCCTCAGGAGAGTTCTGGTCCATAGGAGGGTTGGCAGAAGAACGGATCACGATGAGTGCGTAGCTGGAATAACCAATCATCAGCATCAGCATGCAGAGCAAGGCTGTATTCTTGACGCGTGCTGAGATGAGCGGCAGGAGCTGCATCTTCTTCTTGGCGATGCCTGTAGATTCGTCAACGCCTGTTACTACCTCCTGCTTGCGCTTGTAGCCGAGTACGAACCAGAGAATAACCAGCACGATGATGCCGGTAATGGCAGCAGTCCAGCCATATCCGTAGAATGGGATGCCGAGCATGCCGAAGCCGAGAACAAAGGCGATATTCTGCTTCTTCTCGTTCTTCTCAGAAGCATGGCAGGTTTCGTAGATACCCCAGATAACTGAGGCTACGAGACAGATGATGTATACGATTTCACCGGTATTGAACGGACAGCCGAGAGTGTTGACAAAGAACAGTTCGAACCAGCCGCCTACGGTGATGATACCTGGAACCACACCATACAGTACGGCTACCACTACGAGGAATGAAAGGAACAGCGCCAGGAGCGAGCCCTTGAGGTTGGCATGTGGCACCTTCTTGTAGTAATAAACCAATACGATGGCTGGGATACAGAGCAGGTTGAGCAGGTGGACACCGATACTCAAACCGGTCATATAGGCGATGAGCACAAGCCAACGATCGCTATGAGGCTCGTCAGCATGGTCTTCCCACTTCAGGATGAGCCAGAATACCACAGCGGTAAAGGCAGAAGAGAACGCATAAACCTCACCCTCGACAGCTGAGAACCAGAAGGTATCGCTGAAGGTGTAGATGAGTGCGCCCACCATACCGGATGCCTCGATGGCAATCAGCTTGCTGGTAGTCAGTTCTTTCCAGTCGCTGATGACGAGTCGGCGAGCCAGGTGGGTGATGGTCCAGAAGAGGAACATGATACAGACGGCGCTCAGTAGGGCGCTCATCGTATTTACCATCTTGGCTACCTGGGTAGTGTCGCTGGCGAAATGTGTGAAGAAATTGCCTAAAAGCATGAAGAATGGTGCCCCAGGTGGGTGACCGATCTCCTGCTTGTAAGCAGTCGTAATAAACTCAGGACAGTCCCAGAAGCTGGCTGTCGGTTCAATTGTGGAACAATAAGTGAACGCCGCAATGATGAATGCGACCCATCCGAAGATATTGTCCACTAATCTGTACTGTTTCATTATTGTTTAAACTTTAATGTATTATATTTCTTTCTGAATGCTTTCTCTGTTTCTGAATGCTTTCTCTGTGCCTTTCAAAAAGGCACATTCCAATTGCAAAGATAATAAAAAGATGAGATAATATGGATTTTTGCACCTGTTTTTTAGGCATTATTATATAATAAGCCTATACATTTAAGAAATGCTCTTCCAGTTTCTCTCTCGGCATATCTGCCGTATCGTGGTAGTGGAGATGATGATTTACGCAGGCGATGTGCTTTACGTTATTGAGCACTTCGGCTACATCATGGCTTACGATGATAATGGCGCACTCCCGGTTGATCTGTTCCAGCATCTCGTACATCTGCTTCTGGAAACGGCGGTCGATGTAGGTGTTGGGCTCATCCAGTATCACTACATCGGGTTTCGAAACAATGGCGCGGGCGAGGAGTACTCGCTGCAGTTGTCCGCCGCTCAAGGCTGCGATATGGCGGTCTTTCAACTCCGTGAGCTGCATCTGTTCCAGACAGTCGAGTACCTGCTGGTGCTGTGCCTGGGTGTATCTGGAAAAGAGGCTCTTGGTCTTGCTGAGGCCGGAGAGTACCACTTCATAGACGGAGATAGGGAACTGTTTGTCGAGATGATTGTATTGGGGCAGATATCCCATGCTGATTTCCCTTACTTCCTCTCCGTCTTTATAAAAGCGGATGCTGCCGTCTGTGGGTTTCATCAGTCCCAGAATAAGGCGCATGAGGGTTGTCTTGCCACCACCGTTGGGACCGATGATGCCAAGATAATCGTCTTTGTAGACGGTGAGGTTGATATCGTGGAGCACCTCCTTGCCTTCATAGCCTGCAGAAAGATACTCGATTTTTATGATTGGAGTCATATTATTGTAGTTTTTACTTCCCAACAACGATTTTCTTGCCTTGTACCGCTGCTGCCGCTTCCTGCATCGCCCAGTTCCAGTCGCCCTGCAATGGATTGATATCCATTGGCTTGGTGTGGCTCTCGTTGATGAAGGTTGTGGTGTTGCGGTTGGCAAATTCTGCTTGAATCAGGCAGAACTTGATCTTTTCTTTTCTGGCTCTCTCGATGAGGCTCTTCAGCTGGGCGGCACTCGGCTCCCTGCCTTCTTCCTCTATGGCAAGCTGCTCCAGCTGGTAATCACGGGCAAAGTAGGTGAGGATAGGGTGATAGATCACAAACTTGCGTACCATCTCCGGATTATCCTTGAAACTCTTTCTGATGATGCTGTCCTGCCTGTCGATGCTGCAGAGCAACTGCTGATAGTTTTTCTGAAAGAAAGTCTTGTTTTCCGGTTCCAGTTGGCAGAGTGCCTTGAAGATGTTGCTGGAGATGATGCGGGCGTTTTTGCAACTCATCCATACATGCGGGTCGGTATTGCCGCCTGGTGTCTTGGCAGGCGTGATGCCTGTGGAGGTATCTATCACCTTCATGTCAGGAGCGTTGTCCTGCAGCTTCTTCATCCAGGTCTGTTCGAAACCGATGCTTCCCACTTTCAGATAGAGGGCACTCCTGGAGAGTTCCATCATCTGCTGGGCATAAGGCTCGTAAGTTTCAGGATTGTTGCCGTTGGATACCATCACGTTGACATCCACCTTATCTCCGGCAATCTTATCAACGAAAAACTTGTAGGGAGGGATAGTTACGGTAACAGCAGGTTTGCCATCGCTGTTGGCGACAGATTCCTTTCCGTTACTTTCTGCGGTGTGGCCTTTCTGCTGGCTGCCTTTACAGCCCGCGAAAGCCACGCATAATATAATAAGGTATAAATACTTTCTCATAAGCAGTCAATCTATATGAATCAATTCTTTGTTTTCTTTGCAGCTTGTTTAAAAGATGAAACTGAGTCCGTAAACCAGCAGTACATATCTCAACACCTTTCCGATGGTGATGCTGATGACAGAAATAACGATGTTGGCTCTCGTCAGTCCCAAAACGATGGTGATGGCACTTCCCAACAGGGGCAGGAAGGCAAAGAATCCCATCCAGGCTCCTCTGTCGGCCATGAAATGCTGAGCCTTGTCAAGACTCTCTTTCTTTACATGCAGATATTTCTCTATCCATTCCAGCTTGCCCATCCGTCCTACGCCATAGTTGAACATAGAACCGAGCACATTGCCGATGCTTCCATACAGTACGAGCTGGATAGGTTCCAGTCCGGCAGCCTGTAAGCCCGACATGACCACCTCGCTGCTGAAGGGAAAGAAACTGCCGGCAAGGAAGGCTGATACCAGCATGCCCCAGTAGCCCCAGCTCATTAAGAAATCTATAATCCAACTCATAGTAATATGCTCTCTGGTACGAGTATGTTGTAAGCCATGATAAGTACCAGCATGATGAGCAGCAGGATGAAGGATATGTTGGTAAACTTACCTCTGGTGAATGTGATGAAATGGGCGATAAGCGGTGCTGTATTCACAATCAGGATGCCGCCCAGTTCCTGTATATATTGAGGCTGGAGGACGATGAAGATGATGCAGGCAACCGATATCATGATAAACGTTTCGTAGATCATGCGGGTTCGTATCTTATCGCCGTAGCTGGTGCGTATGAAGTGGATGGAACCGATGATGGTGAGCAGGATAACGAAACTCAGGTCCAGTACCTGATGGTCGGTAACCTGCGAATAATCAAAGAGTTCGCTGTAGTTGATGAATTCGCAGAAATGGTCAGCCAGCCCCTGTATGTTGTCGGTATAGAAGAAATAACCGGCTGCAAACCAATAGGGCACGATGAGACCTACTAGTGTTGCAAAGAATGTCTTTACGCTAAACGAGAGGGTAAACACCATCATCATAATCCACAGGATAGGCATGAAATAGCCTATCTGCACGAAAACCATCGATGCCAGACCGATGCAGGCAAAGGCGTAGAAAGTCCAGCCTGTTGAGCGTTTATCCTGATAGCAATTCCAGATAATGAGATAAAAGGCGATGAAACACATCGTCACAATACTGCTTTTTAAAGAGGGGTGGGAGAGTCCTGTCATCGTCAGTAATGCCAGAAAACTGCAGGATACCATTCGGCTGTAGGTACGCATCAGGGCATTACGGTTGTTCAGTTCCACCATCAGCAGGGTAGACATGGCTGTAAAAGCAAATTCTACCCAGATATTGGATACCAATAAACCTACTGCAACCCAAACCAGCGTGGCAAGGGTTGCAGTAATAGGTAAAGAGTAGCGGCTAGCCGCTACTTTATTTTGAAAAGTTTTCTTTCTTAACATCTAATTCAACATTAAAAAACTAAAGGTCCTGTCCGATATCAGAACGGAAGTACTTGTCGGTGAACTGGATCTTCTGTGCCTCAGCAAAGCTCTTCTTCAAGGCTTCTTCCTTGTCCTTGCCGTAGCTGCTTACGCAGATGACACGACCACCGTTGGTTACTACCTGACCATCCTTCATGGCTGTACCGGAGTGGAATACTACCGAACCTTCTACATCGTCGATGCCCTGGATAGGATAACCCTTCTTGTAAGCCTCAGGATAACCGCCGCTTACGAGCATCACGCAGACTGCAGCACGCTCGTCAAACTCGATGCTGCGCTTGTCCAAATCGCCTGCTGCTACACCTTCGAAGAGATCCACGATGTCACTCTTCAGACGGAGCATCACGCTCTCAGTCTCTGGATCACCCATACGGCAGTTGTACTCGATAACCATAGGCTCGCCTTCTACATTGATCAGACCGAAGAAGATGAATCCCTTATAGTCGATGTTCTCCTCAGCAAGTCCCTCTACGGTAGGACGGATGATGCGCTCGTCAACCTTCTGCATCCACTCCTTGGTAGCGAATGGTACAGGGGTAACGCTACCCATACCGCCGGTGTTCAGACCGGTATCGTGCTCGCCGATGCGCTTGTAATCCTTAGCCTCAGGCAGAATCTTGTAGTTCTTGCCGTCGGTCAATACGAATACAGAGCACTCAATGCCGCTGAGGAATTCCTCGATGACTACGCGTGCAGAAGCGTTGCCGAACATACCGCCGAGCATCTCCTTGAACTCTTTCTTAGCCTCTTCCAGGGTAGGGAGGATGAGAACGCCCTTACCGGCGCACAAACCGTCAGCCTTCAATACATAAGGAGCCTTCAGTGTCTCCAGGAATTTCAAGCCTTCCTCTACGTGCTCGCCGTCGAAAGTCTCATACTGGGCAGTAGGGATGTTGTGGCGCTTCATGAACTTCTTGGCGAAGTCCTTGCTGCCTTCCAATACGGCGCCAGCCTTTGATGGACCGATGACAGGGATGTTCTGGGTGCGAGGATCGTTCTTGAAGTCATCGTAAACACCCTTTACCAATGGGTCTTCCGGACCAACTACCACCATATCAACGCCATTTTCTACTGTGAAGTTCTTGAGCGCCTCAAAGTCGTCTGCCTTGATATCTACGTTCTCGCCGACATTCTGTGTACCGGCATTACCAGGAGCGATGAAGAGTTTCTCACACTTCTCGCTCTGAGCGATTTTCCATGCTAAGGCGTGCTCGCGGCCACCGCCTCCTAACAATAAAATTTTCATTTGCTGTAAGTTATTGTTTGTTATTTGATGTAGAAGTAAACTCCCCTTTTTCGGGGGATGTTTACTCCTAGATATTTACTTGAGATAATCGAAGAAATAATTGCTGATGCGCTCATGCAGATGAGTGCTCTGATGACCTCTCATGTTGTGAGGCTCGCCAGGATAGACGAAGAAGTCTGGCTGGGTGCCTGCTGCGATGCAAGCCTTGAGGAAGGTGAGGCAGTGCTGTGGCACTACGGTCACATCGTTCAAGCCCTGGATAATCTGCAGCTTGCCCTTCAGGTTCTTTGCCTGATAGAGCAGAGAGGTCTTCCTGTAACCCTCTGGGTTGGTCTGTGGGGTGTCCATATAGCGCTCGCCATACATCACCTCGTACCAGTGCCAGTCGATTACCGGACCGCCTGCTACGCCTACCTTGAACACATCAGGGTGGTTGGTCATCAGTGAGATGGTCATGAATCCGCCGAAGCTCCAGCCGTGAACGCCAATCTTGTCAGCATCTACGTAAGGAAGCGTCTTCAGATATTCCACGCCCTTCATTTGGTCTTGCATCTCAATCTGTCCGAGTTGGCGGAAGGTAGCCTGCTCGAAAGCCTTGCCACGGTTCTCGCTTCCACGGTTGTCGAGGATGAAGAGCAGATACCCCTTTTCTGCCATGTAGGTTTCCCAACCACGGCTAGAGTAGTTCCAGCGGGCATCTACGTTGTGGGCATGAGGTCCACCATATACATATATAATGGTAGGATACTTCTTGTTTGGATCGAAGTTTACCGGTTTCACCATTCTCCAGTAGAGGTCTGTTTCGCCATCGGCAGCCTTGATGGTACCGCAGCTGTACTCAGGCACATTGTAGCCCTTCCAAGGGTTCTCGGCAGTGAAGTAAGCGGTGCGCTTGCCGGTCTCGGTATTCACGAGGGCAATCTTGCGAGGCACGGTAGGAGTAGAGTAGTTGTCGAAGACATACTGTCCGTTCTCGCTCAAAGTGGCGCTGTGCCATCCCTTGCCGCAATCATCTACCAGCGTACGCTTGCCGGTTTTTGTGTCTACGGCAAAGATGTTTCTCTGGATAGGCGATTTCTCGTTGGATGCGATGATGATACTCTTGCGCTTGGTGTTGAAGCCGAGTACTTCCATCACTTCCCATTTGCCGGAAGTCAACTGCTTGATTTCGAGCGATTCTGTGTTGCTTGCCATGCGGCTTCCGTGCTTGCCCAGGGTGCAGAGGTAGAGGTGGTTGTAGCCATCCTTGCGGCTCTGCATGATAAAGCTGTTGCTGTCCCAAGGCAGGAACTGGATAGGGTGGCAAGGCTCCACGTATTTCTCGTCGGTTTCGCGATAGAGTTCGCCTGTCTTCTCGCCGGTTTCTGCATTGTAGGCAGTCAGACGGCAGTCGTTCTGGTCGCGGTTCAGTTCGAACATATAAATGGTCTTGCTATCCGGACTCCATGCGATGTTGGTAAAATAGCGGTCGGTTGGATCGCCAGCCTTCAGATAGACGGTCTTGCCGGTCATGCAGTCGAACACGCCTACGGTTACCTTGTGTGATGTCTCGCCTGTCATCGGATACTTGTCTGGTGCAGGAGTAGCAATGCAACTCTGTGTTTCAGGATGATTGAAACCGATTTCCGGGATGTCGACCTGCGGATAGTCGGTTACCATACTCTGGTCCATACGATAGAAGGCGAGCAGTTCGCCGTTCGGACTCCAGAAGGTTCCCTTGCTGATACCGAACTCATCGCGGTGAACACTCTGTCCATAAACAATTTCGCGGCTTCCATCCTTTGAGAGCTGGAAATCGTGAGATTTCTTCTCTTTTGTCAAGGCGTTGCTGGTTACATCGAAGGTACGCACATAGAGGTTGCTGCCCTTCAGATAGGCGAAGGCGTTCTGCTGGGCGTTAGCCTCCAGGAGGTTCTCGCCGTCAGCAAAATCCATCTCGCTCAGCAGCTTATGCTTCTTGAAGTCTACGGTATAAGTCTTGCTGCCGTTGCTTACCATCACGATGCTCTTGCCTGCAAAAGGGAAGAGAGCATTGTAGAGGGCTCTTACCTTGATGTCCTTGGTAGGAGCAATCCACTGGTTGATGTCATTGATGCCGAAGAGTCTGGTCTCCTTGCCTGTCGTCTTGTTGACGAGATAGCAGGCATCCACATCCTGGCGAACGAGTTCATTGCCCCACCAGGTGCACCAGCGGTTCTTAGCTACCATGTTACGATAGTTGTTGCCGCCGAAGTTCAGGTCTTCCAATGTAAAGGTTTTCTCGCCTTTCTGAGCAGGAACCACGCCCTGAGCCTGTAAGTCGGTTGCATTCATAGCCATCATAATCATAGCAGCAAAAGATAATTTATAAATTGAATTCTTCAGATTCATTATTTTCTTTACTTTATCGGGTTTAACACCCATGCGTCGTGAAACACGACGTATGGGTAGTATGTCTCTTTAATCCTCGTCGTCGAAGTCACCGCTGAAGTTCTTCTTGCCTCCGCGCTTGCCTCCGAAATCACGGCCACCACGTTTGTCGCCCTTGAAGCCACCACGCTTGTCGCCTTTCTCGAAACGCTTTCCGTCGCGCTTGCTACCGAAGTCACGGCCACCCTTGCGGTCGCTCTTGAAGCTGCGGCTGCCACGTTTGTCATCGTCGTCATCATTGCGTCGACCGCCACCGATACGTGAACGACCGCCCTTATGGAACTCAGCACGCTTCTTCTCGAAGTCTTCCAGACGGTGAGTATGGAACTTGAAAGAACGGATATCGTCCTCCTCGTTTTCAGTCTCCTCGCTTACACGCTTCTTGAATTCACGCTCCTTCTTGAAACGGTGCTTCTGAGCCATCTCGCTCTTCTCGCGCTCAGTCTTCACAATACCGCCTTCAGAACGGAAGTCCTTCATCTTGCCGTCGAACATCACATACTTGCGGAATTCGCACTCCAAGCTTCCGTTGAATACAGGAATCTTGATAGATGGTTTGAGACCAATCTGCTCGAAGCACTCCTCGCGGTAGCTCAATACCCAAGCCTCGTTGCCGGCAAAAGCCTTCTTGAAGCGCTCACCTATCATCTTGTAGGTGTTCAGGAGGTTAGGGGTAGAGATGCGCTCACCGTATGGAGGGTTCATCACGATGATGCTCTTCTCGGCTGGCTGGGTGAAGTCCTTGAAATCAGCCTGTGAGATGGTGATGTCCTTGCTGAGACCGGCAGCACGAACGTTGAGATTAGCTGTATTGACAGCCTTCATGTCAACATCGTAACCATAGATATGGTGCTCGAACTCGCGCTCCTGAGAGTCGTCGTTATAAATCGTATCGAAGAGATCCTGGTCGAAATCGTTCCACTTCTCGAAGGCAAACTCCTTGCGGAATACACCTGGAGAGATGTTTCGGGCGATGAGGGCAGCTTCGATGGCGATGGTACCTGAACCACACATCGGGTCGATGAAATCGCATTCGCCCTTCCAGCCGGTCATCAGAATCATACCTGCAGCGAGAACCTCGTTCAGAGGAGCCTCTACCTGCTCCTGGCGGTAGCCACGGCGGTGCAGACTCTCACCACTCGAATCGAGACTCAAGGTGGCATTGTCTTCTGCAATGTGGATGTTGAGGCGGATATCCGGGTTAGATACGCTGATATTTGGACGTGTACCCTGCTTCTCGCGGAACCAGTCAACAATCGCATCCTTTACCTTGTAGGTTACGAAGCGTGAGTTGCGGAACTCCTCTGAGTAGACTACTGAGTCAACCGAGAAAGTCTTCTTCACGTCTAAGATGTCATCCCACTTGATCTTCTGAATCTGATCATACACCTCTTCAGCGCTTCTAGCCTTGAAGTGCTTGATAGGCTTTAAGATACGGATGGCTGTGTGCAACTGGAAGTTAGCACGATACATCATTTCCTTGTCGCCTGTGAAAGACACCATGCGGCGACCGATCTGTACATTATTGGCACCCAACTGGGTGAGCTCTTCAGCCAAGACAGGCTCGAGGCCCATGAAGGTCTTGGCAATGAGTTCAAATTCCTGTTCCATTATTGAATTCTATATCTAATAAACTTTGTTTTTCTTTTTTATATTTCTTTGTTTTCGGTTTCATATCCTTGGTAACCCATACGTTGGCTCCCACTACGCAGCCTTCTCCGATGGTGATGCGACCGAGGATGGTGGCATTGGCGTAGACGATGACATCATTTTCGAGGATAGGGTGGCGAGGGATTCCCTTGATAGGATTGCCGTCCTTATCGAGAGGGAAACTCTTGGCTCCGAGGGTTACACCCTGGTAGAGTTTCACATTGTCGCCGATGATGCAGGTAGCTCCAATTACCACACCCGTACCGTGGTCGATGGTGAAGTGCTTGCCGATGGTAGCCTCCGGGTTGATATCAATACCGGTTTCCGAATGCGCCAGTTCGGTCATCATTCTCGGAATGAGCGGCACTCCCAGTTCGTGCAGCACGTGAGCGATGCGGTAGTTGGTAATCGCCTTGATGACCGGGTAGCAGGAGATGATTTCTCCGTGGCTCATGGCAGCCGGGTCGCCCTCGTAGGCAGCCTCTACATCGGTTGCCAGAATCTTGCGCAGTCTCGGAAATTCCATGATTACCTTGGCTGCAATCACGCCTGCCTTGGCACGCTGGTGCTGCAGTTCAGCCTGGGTTTCCGTTTCGCAGTCGTTGGCGAAGCAGAGACCGGCGAGAATCTGCTCTGACAGCATCTCATAGAGTTTCTCTACTCTTACTCCAATATGATATTTGATGGTTGAGATATTTACCGAAGAATTGCCGAAATATCCCGGAAAGAGGATAGAACGGGACAAACTGATGATTTCTTCGAGCGCCTTGCCCGAAGGAAGTGGATTCCCGTCTCGATGCTGATGGAAGAGACCCTTCAAAGATTCGGCGCTCGAAAGCTCCTCGATGGTCTCTGTCAGCTGATGAGTTAATGTATCTTTACTCATTTTCTTAATGTCTCAATAAAATTTGAGTGCAAAGATACGATTATTTTCTTGAATGACAAAGAAATAGCTACGGTTTTTTGTATTTTTTAGAGTGATTTTTTGAGGGATGAAAGACGGAAAGACCCATGTACGGTGTTTTACCGTACATGGGTCTGGCTTGTCTTATTTTGCGATGCTGTCCAGGAAGAGGAGCAGTCGGTTGGTGACGTTTACCTCTGAAACACCGGAATCGAAGTCGAGCGATACGAGGTTGAGCATTGGGAAACGGTCGTGGAGACGTTTCTCGATGCCCTTGGAAATCACGTGGTTAGCGATGCAACCGAAAGGCTGGAGCGAGATGATGTTGTTCACGCCATCACGGATGTAACCTACGATGTCGGCAGGCAGAAGCCAGCCTTCGCCAAACTGGGCTGCGAGCGAAACCAGTCCCTGTACGTCCTTCGCATCATCATAGATATTGGTGAACGGACGGAAGTAGCGGAACTTGCCGGCTGCCTTGTTTACCTGGCGCAATCTTCTGCCTATCAGCGCCTGATAAGCGCCCTTGATGATGAAATCGGGCACTTTGGTGCAACTCAGCCGCATGTGTTTCTGTATCTCCACGTTCACAAATTCCTGCAGGAAGAATGGGGCAAGCAGAGGCGGAACCACCTCAATGCCGCGCGAGATGATGTTCTGCTCCAGGAACTGGTGGGCGAAAGGATTGAACTTCAGGAAGATTTCGCCTACGATTCCTACCTTCGGCAGTTCTCTGTCGAGGGTCATCTGGTTGAATTCTTCGGCTGCCTGTTCCAGGAGTCGGATGAGTTCTTTGGCTGAATTCTGGGCGATAGGTCCGTCTATCAGCTGCATGTATTTATCGCGCAACTCTCTGGCAATGCCCGGTTTACGCTCTCTTACGATGCAGGCATTGTACATCTCGTTGATTGCATCGCCATAGAAAATGGCGGTAACGATAATCTGACTGTATTTCAGCCAAGGCACATTGAAACCGTCCTGCTCGTTATAGTCTTGCTTGTCGTCTGTTGAGCCTGATGCTTCGCCTGTTGAGGCTGTTACACCGAGTGTGAGCAGCGGAATGTCCTGGAATCCATTGGAAATCATCGCACGCTTGATGAGACCAGCGTAGTTGGTTGCGCGACACTGGCCGCCCGTTTGACTCATCACTACTGCTGTATTGTTCAGGTCGTATCTGCCTGATTTCAAGGCTTTGATGATGTCGCCGACGATGAGTGTAGCCGGATAGCAGACTTCGTTGTTGGCAAACTTCAAGCCGAGTTCGGCGCTTACCTCATTGCTCATCGGAAGAACCTCAACATCATAGCCTATCAGTTTCAGGATAGGCGGAATGATAGGGGTGAGGTATTCGGTCATGAAAGGAGCGAGAATCTTGCGATGAATGTCCTGCTTGGTGAATACCTTGGTCTGTTGTAAATGTTGAGTGTTGAGTGTTGAATTGGCTTTCCCTTCGGCCGCCGAACATTGTTTCTTCACTCTTCGTTCTTCACTCTTCACTTCCTTTACTCCCTTCAGGCTTTCTATGAGCGAGCGGACACGGAGTTTCAGTGAGCCGATATTGCTCACATCATCTATCTTCAACAGCGTGAAAGGCTTGTTGTGGCGCTTCATGATGTCGCGAATCTCGTCCTGGATAAAACTGTCAGGACCGCAGCCGAAGCTGGTCATCTGGACGAAATGAACCTCATCGCCCTGTTCTGCAGCCCATTGCGCTGCCTTCAGAATGCGGTTCATATACGCCCATTGCTTCACGAGATAAGTCTCTGGCTGACAGTTGTATGCTTCGTTGTTGTCCTGGCTGGCTAATGCTCCCTCATTTCTTTCTGCCGCCAGATCCTCCAAATTGAAGTCTTTGAAATCTGCAAAGAGATTACCCCGGGCGATGTCTTCGCTGATGACGTTGACTCCCAGATTGGCTATCATCTCGCTCAGCTTGTGCTGAATCAGCGGGTCTGTATGATAAGGACGGCCCGCCAGCAGAATCGTAAGTCCCTTGTTTGACTTCAGAATCTCCCAGCCCTGTTTCTTAATCTCAGCTGCATATACTGCCTGAGCATAGAGGGCCTCTCTCAGCGCTTTACGGGCAGTCTTCTTGCTTACTCCCAGTTGCTTGAGATAATCGGTAATCTGCTTTTCCAGCGCCTTAGGCTGGGCAAAGTTGATGACGGGCGTATCGATCGGTTTCTTCATATTGATGACCGACTTGATGACATCGCTGTAGCCCGAAACGACCGGACAGTTGAAACTGTTCAGCGTATTTTTCGGGTCGTCATTATGTTCATAAACCACGTATGGCATGAGGATGCGGTCTACTTTCGGGTTCTCGTTGAGTTCCTTCAGATGACTGTGAGCCAGTTTAGCCGGGAAGCAGATATTGTCGCTCATCACCGTATTCAAGGCTCCTTCATACTGGCTGAAAGTGGAATCGGAAGAGAGAATCACGCCCAATCCTGCTGCCCGGAGCAGCGCATTCCAGAACGGATATTCCTCGTACATGTTGAGGATGCGAGGAATGCCTACTTTGACGTTGTGTTTTGCAACTTCAAGTGGGTTAACTTCTTCTCTATCAAATAGTAAACTATATTTGTATTCGTAGATATTTTTGCCTTTTATCCCGTTTGCTCCCTTGTTGTTAAACACACGCTCACACTTGTTTCCGGAGTAGAATCGGTTGCCGCCGGCAAAGGTGTAGCGGGAAACATAACAATGGTTTTCGCAGCCTTTGCATTGCAGTTGTTTGGTTTCAAAATGAGCCAGATTCTGGAGATCATCGATGGATCTTGATGAGGCAGGGTGCTCGTCTTCTGCAGATGTGCGATGCTTGTAATCTGCCGCCGCATGAAGGGCACAACCGTAGGCGCCCATCAGTTCCGGCATGTTGCTTCGTGCCACTTCGGTATGGGTGAGCAACTCAAATGCTCTTACCACCGCATCGTTTCTCATCGTACCACCCTGCACAACGATTTTGCCTCCAAGGTTCTCATTACCATGGAGTTTCAATACCTTATAAAGACAGTTCTTGATGACCGAATAAGAGATTCCGGCAGAAATATCAGCTACAGATGCGCCCTCTCTGAGCACCTGCTTCACCTTCGAGTTCATGAAGACGGTGCAGCGGGTTCCCAGGTCGCAGGGAGCCTTCGACTGGCAGGCGAGTTGGGCAAAATCGCCTACAGAATAACCCATGTTGTTGGCAAAGGTCTGGATGAATGTTCCGCAGCCCGAACTGCACGCCTCGTTGAGTTCCATGCGCACCACAGCCCCTTTCTCCACGAAGATAGCCTTCATGTCCTGTCCGCCGATGTCCAGGATAAAACTCACGTCGGGCATGAGTGAGGCAGCCGCTCTTTCGTGCGCCATTGTTTCGATAATGCCGCTGTCGAGGCCGAAAGCCGCCTTGATAAGTTCTTCGCCGTAACCTGTAGAGCAGGAGCCTACGATTTCCAGTTCAGCGCCTCGCAATGCAGCTTCCTGCTTCAGGGCGTTCAGTCCATCCGCTACTGCCTTGATCGGATTTCCCAGATTCAGGCGGTAATTTGTAAAGACAATATCTCCCGTAGGCGTCTCCGCATTCACCCTTACCGCAACAATCTTCGTCGTAGTAGAGCCCGAGTCAATACCAATCACAACCTGCTGTTTTCCTTTATTCAGCGGTTGGGTTTCGGTAGCGAATTTCGCCTTTGATTTGAGCCATTCCTGGTGCTCTTTCTCGTTTTTGAACAGAGGCAGCAGACTGCTGGTCCATTCCGTTTGTATTTCTTTTTTCATCCGGCTTCTGAGAACAGATACTGAGGCTGCAGAATCTGCCGATTTAGCCCGGTAAGCACAGCCCAGAGCCGGAATGAGATTGCTGTTTTCTGATACGATGAAGTCGTTTGGAGAGAGATGGAGATAATCGCAGAAAGCCTTGCGGAGAGCCGGAAGAAAGGTCAGCGGACCGCCGCAGAGCAGGATAGGAGCCTCGAAGCTGATGCCGTGAGAAAGCGTTACCACCGTCTGTACGGCGATGGAATGGAAGATGCTGGCTGCAATATCTGCTTCGGGCAGATTGCGTGCCATCAGGTTCTGGATGTCGGTCTTGGCGAACACGCCGCAGCGGGCAGCCATCGGATAAACGTGCTCTGCCTTCATCGCCAACTCGCTCATCTTCTGGTTTTCTACGCCCATCAGCACACTCATCTGGTCGATGAAAGCGCCCGTTCCGCCGGCACAGTTGCCGTTCATGCGCAGTTCCATATTTCCGTTTTTCTTGAAGAAGATAACCTTCGCGTCCTCGCCACCAATATCGATGAGCGCCTTCGCCTCAGGATGGGCAGTACGGGCATAGACTGATGCAGCCACCACCTCCTGTACAAACTCCGCCTGGAGCTGTTCGGCAGTAGCCATTCCTACGCTTCCCGTTACGCAGATTCTTGCCTCTGCATCGCCCGTGAGAGCTAAAATTTCATCGAAATATTGCGACACAAGTTCGTTTACACGAGCGTTGTGGCGTTCGTATTTTGAGTAAATTACCCGGTTATCGCTGTCGATAACGGCTATTTTGGCTGTCGTAGAGCCAACGTCCAATCCTATGTAATATGTCTTCTCCATTTCTCTTATCTCAAGTATTTTCTCTTATCTTCTAGTATCTTCTTATCTTCTAGTGGCTTTTCCCAAGTTCCATCTTCTCTCTTCTCATATCCCTGAAAGCGCTCCAGGCTATCGGAACCGCAACGGCAAACGAACAGCAATCTGCCCACATCTGACACATCTCCACGCCCAGCAGTCCGAAGAAATAGGGGAGGATGAAGATGAGCGGAATGAAGAAAAGTCCGCTGCGTGCTGCCGCTACGATGTTGGCTCTCACCGGTTTGCGGATGGTCTGCATCAGCATGTTGGTGAGCACGATGCTGGCTACGAGCGGAAAACTGAGCACCTGCCATCGCAAAGCCACCGAACCTACGGCTACAACCGCTGCATCATCGCGGAAGATGCTGATGATGGAAGTTGAGAAGATGAAGCCGAGAAGGGCACAGACGCTGAGGAAAACCGTGCCGCATTTAATGCAGAAAAAGAAGGCTTCCTTTACACGCCCATAGAGTTTGGCGCCGTAGCAGAATCCGCAGAGCGGCTGGAATCCTTGCCCCAGACCGATGACCATCGCATAGGTAAAGAAGGAGATGCGGGTAACGATGCTCATGCCCGCAATGGCTGCATCGCCAAACGCACCTGCTGCCACATTGAGCATCAGCGTAGCGATACTTCCCAGTCCCTGTCTTGACAGCGAAGGGGTTCCGCCGAAGATAATCTCCTTGGCAAAGGCGCGGGTAGGGGTGAAATTGCTGAGATGGATGCGGATGTTCTCGCCTTTATGCGTCATCCAAAAGAGCATGGCGCAGCCGAAACACTGGCTGATGAGGGTGGCTACGGCGGCTCCGGTAATGCCCAGCTGGAAGTAGAGGATGAGCAGAGGAGCCAGAATCAGATTGAGCAGCACACCCGACATGATGCCCTTCATCGCATACATCGTATTGCCCTGAAAGCGCATCAGATTATTCAGCGTAAGCGATGTGGTCATAAAGGGAGCACCCAGCAGGATAATGCCCAGATAACGCTCTGTATAAGGAAGAATGGTGGGCGTAGAACCCATCAGAAGACAGATCGGTGTGAGGAACACATGACCCAGGATGGCGATGAGGAGACCGGTAAGAAAACTCAGCACAAAGCCCGTGGTTGCCATTTTCTGTGCCTCTTCCGTATGCTTGGCGCCCAACTGTCGCGAAACATAATTGCCCGCTCCGTGACCGAAGAAGAAACCTATCGCTTGAATCACAGCCATTGCTGCAAAGGAAACGCCTACCGCTGCCACACTCTGCGTGTTGATGCTGCCCACGAAATAGGTGTCGGCGAGGTTGTACATGCTCGTCGACAGCATACTGATAATCGTTGGTATGGCCATCGTGAAAATCACATGATGCACAGGGGCATGTGTGAGGAACGTATAGTTGTCTCTTTTCTCTTTCTTCATAACTTTATGATGCTCTTTTGGGGCATTTCAACCTGCAAAGGTACATAAATATCCACAAAGTTGGACAATTATGAACCAACTTTTATAAATTTATAAGAAAAGAGTTGTATTATTCATAAATTTATTGTATTTTTGCACCGTAATTGAATATATATACATAAAACAATATACTAATGAATGATGAGATAAGAATCATACCGATAACGACTAAAAAAGGGCTGAAAACCTTCATTCAGTTTCATTATGATCTCTACAGAGACCATAAGTTTGCCATTCCTTTTTTGCGTTTTGACGAGATGAATACGCTGGACCCAAAGAAGAATCCTGCCTTTGAATTCTGTGAAGCTCAATACTTCCTGGCGGTTGACAGCGAGGCTCGTATCGTAGGTAGAATTGCTGCCATTATCAACCATCGTGCCAACGAAGAGTGGAACAAGAAGCAGGTTCGCTTCGGCTGGTTCGATTTCGTGGATAATGTAGCGGTTTCCTGTGCCTTGTTGCGCGCGGTAGAAAACTGGGGCAAGAGCAGGGGAATGAACGAATGCGTAGGTCCGCTCGGATTTACGGATATGGACCGTGAGGGCTTGCTCATCGAGGGCTTCGACCGGAAGTCTACGATGTATATCAATTACAATTATCCTTATTATAAGACGCATCTGGAGAGTTATTCGCTCTATGAGAAGGATAACGACTGGCTGGAGTACCGCATCAGGATTCCGGAAGTGACGCCGGCTAAGTTTGCCAAGACTGCCCAGATGATAGAGAGCCGATATAATCTGCAGGTTCATAAGTTTACCCGCCGGGAACTGACCTCGGGAGGAATGGGCAGGAAAGTGTTCGAAATAGTGAACGAAACTTATAAGAATCTCTATGATTTCCAGCAGCTTACGGAGAAGCAGATAGATGAATATGTAAATACTTATATCAAGAAGGCTGACTTGAACCTGGTAACGGGTGTGGTAGATGGCAACGCTGGCAACAAGCTGGTAGCCTTTGGTGTTTCCTTCCCTTCGTTTACCGATGCGCTGCGCGAGATAGGCGATGGCAAGCTTTTCCCTACGGGTTGGCTGAAGGTGCTGAAGGTTCTGAAGTGGCACAAGACGGATACGGTAGATTTGCTTTTGATTGGTGTTCTTCCGGAATATCGCAAGAAGGGAGCCAACGCGCTTATTTTTGCCGATCTGATAGAGCAGTATCACCGTTATGGCTTTAAATGGGCTGAGGCAATGACGCAGATGGAGACCAATACCGGTGTTCAGAGCCAGTGGCAGTATCTGGAGAGCGAACAGCATCGCCGTCATCGCTGCTATAAGAAGAAGATTTAAAAGTCTCTGTTTTGAGCCTTTTAGGCGCAAAAAAGATAGAAAATGGGCTAAAAAGTTAAAAATCCTAACTCGCTCTAAATTGGACTTTGATTGAAAATCAAGAAGTTGGGCATTTGCCTATATTATATAGGTAACAATATGGAAACGAGCGGACTTCTGCTTGTTTCTGTATTTTGCAATATGCAAAGAACGCCTCAATTCGAGGGCAAAGATACGACATTTTTCTAAATATCCCATAACTATCAAGGAGAAATTTACGGAATTTAGAACTTTTTGAGTTAAATCTGATGCTTACCAACAATATGTATTCAAAAACAAACAGCAGTATTCGGATATAGCTTATCCGAATACCTGCTGCCATAACGTTTTGTTGCTTACGATGATCCTGACATCAGCTTTCATATACTTTTGCAGTATAGGAGTATTTTGTCCCTGTGTGCTCATTGTGGCTATAGCCATAAAATAGTTGCCATCTTCCCTATGTATGAGTTTGGCATTATGGCTTATGATGTCGCAGTTATAAGATGCATTATCGTTGCCCTCGAAAGATACATGAGCCGTCCTTGGCTCATCGAAAAGGTACAAATACTTATATGGCACAAACACTTGCACTGTTCTTTGATTGATGACCTCACCATTAGCATCTATGGATATAGGATAAGGTATCTTGTAGAAAGCAACTGCGAGGGCGAGGACTATTATCGTAATGACAACCGTTCCCAAGCTGACGAGGCGAGGAGGAACCTTGCCTATCACGTTCCTCACCTTCTCGCTTCTCAACTCGATATTATCTGTTTCTTTTTCTTTCTGTTCCATGTCAAAAGCATTTTAGTTTCCCAATTCCAACTGATTCTTCACAAGATTATAGTATGCTCCTCGCTTGGCTGTCAGCGATTCATGATTGCCAACTTCAACCACATTTCCATGGTCGATGACCACAATTTGGTCGGCATTCTTCACCGTGCTTAGGCGATGAGCCACAATCACAACAGTCTTGCCCTTGTAGAACTTACCCAAGTTCTCCACGATGCTTCTCTCATTGTTGGCATCGAGCGAGTTGGTCGCCTCGTCAAGGAAGATGTAGTCGGGATTCTTATACACCGCCCTTGCTATCAAGATACGCTGTTTCTGTCCTTGGCTCAGTCCCACGCCATCACGCCCAATCTTGGTGTTGAACTTCAGAGGCAAAGCCATCACGTAATCCTTGATGCAAGCTATCTCGGCAGCTTTCAACAACCGTTCCTTGTCTATATCGCCATCATCAACAGCAATATTTCTTGCGATACTCTCCGAGAAGATAACACCATCCTGCATGACAACACCACATTGTCTGCGCCACCACTTTTTGTTGAGTTTGTTGATGTCAGTATTTCCAATGTTGATTTTTCCCTCCAAGACAGGATAATAACCAAGCATCAAACGGATGAGGGTGGTCTTTCCACTGCCAGATGCACCAACGATGGCTGTTACCTTACCTTGCGGAACGTGAATGCTCACATCGTCTATGGTTTTGCGCAAAGCATGTGGGTCGTACTTGAACATGATGTTCTTGATGTCAATGCCCTCATTCTTATCTTCAATAGAAGTTAGCAAGCTTTCCTTTCCATTCTCATCATCCATCTGGTGAATCTCGTTGATTCGTTCCAAGCTAATCTTCACATCTTGCAGAGAATAGAAGAAGTTCATCAGTTGCTCCACAGGTGAGTTGAGCTGTCCGATGATGTATTGCACGGCAAGCATCATACCGAGTGTCATTTGTCCATGAATCACGGTAGTTGCAGCCACTACCGTGATGATGATGTTCTTCACCTCATTGATGAAGATGCTTCCTGCCTCCTGAGTTTGTTGGAGCTTGAGCGATTTCATCTGCACACCGAACAAGTCTGCTTGCGTGTCCTCCCATTCCCATCTTCTGCGCTGCTCACAATCCTGCAACTTGATTTCCTGCATGGAGGTGATAAACTCATAAGTTTTGTTATTGTTGATAGCTTGCTGCTCAAACAGTTCGTAATCAAGCACCTTTCTTCGCTTCAAGAACAAGGTCATCCATGCGCCATAGAGGATGCTTCCCAACAAGAAGATGGCAAACACCAACTTGTTATAAAAGAACAGCACCACCGAGAACACCAAGAAGGTGAGCATGGCAAAGGTAATGTTGAGTGTCTGCTGAGTAAGGAAGTTGTTCACACGACTATGGTCGTTCATTCTTTGCATCAAGTCGCCCATGAGTTTCGTATCAAAGAAAGACATAGGCAGTTTCAATAGCTTGATGAAGAAGTCACTTACCAATGATATGTTGATACGTAAGGAAATGTGAAGCAACAACCATCTGCGGATAAAGTCTATTGCCGTTCGGCTGATTGTAAGCATCAACTGCCCCAAGAGTATAAGCCAAACAAAACCTATATCTTGGTTCTTGATACCGACATCCACGATGGACTGGGTAAGGAATGGCAGGACAAGTTGTAAGAGACTCCCGACTATCAAACCCAAGATGATTTGTCCGAAATACTTGCGGTATTTCTTCACATACCCAAAGAGAAAGCGGAAAGACCGCTTCTCTTTGATGTTCTCTTCACCTTGCATCTTATAAGTAAAGAACGCAGGAGTAGTTTCCAAGAACATAGCAATGCCCTTGTCCTCACCATTGGAATTCGTGCTTATCCAATGCTGTTTGAACTCTTCTAAGCCATAAGTGACCAATCCCTTTCCAGGGTCTGCAACATAGAACTTCTTCCCTTTCTTTACCTTATACAAGACAACAAAGTGATTTTGGTTCCAATGAAGGATACAAGGTAAAGGGACTTCACCTAGCACCATAGTTGTTGCTCTAGCGCATGTAGTATGCAAGCCAAGTGTGTTTGCTGCCTCATTGATACCTAACAGAGAGACTCCTTCCGCAGTAGCAAAACAAAGTTTCGACAGAGAATCCAAAGAGTATTCTCTGCCGAAATATTTACATACCATTTGCAAGCAGGCTATTCCGCATTGCATGGAGTCATGTTGATGTATAATTGTTATTTTTCTCATTTTAAAGAACATCGTAGAATTACATTCTATCCTTCTGGCTTTGACCTGCTCCTGTACCCTTATACTTGCTTCGAGTAACATTGAACTTATAGCGGACTGTCAATGAGATTTTACTTGTTGAGAACTCATCAAAGATTGTTTCCTTCAGTTTGCCGTACTTGCCTATTATGTGACTGTCGTTCGTACCAAACACGTCGTTGACATAAAGCTGGATGGTCAGGCAGTCTTTCAGAAAGCCCTTGTATATAGACAGGTCGGTGTTGAACATCGGCTTGTAGATGTAATGGTTCTCCTCATATCCCTTAGTGATGTAAGTCATCATAACGGAGAACATCACCCATTTCGTATCGAAGGTGTTGTTGAGTTTTAGCTCAGCTACAGGCTTGTTAAGATACCGTCCGTCCCTTGTCTCCAACTTGAACCATTGCTTCTCAACCATTGCTGACAGCATAGGATGCCAGATGCCAAGGGCAGGCTGCAAGGTGAGCATAGAAGACACATTGTTGTAAGATTTGCCATTAATCATCCTCATCAATCCTATGGTGGCATTGTCCTTATACATCTCTACTGTCTGATATATCGGATCGGATACATGTTCATAAGTCAGGTTGAAGGTCAGCCATTTGTAGGCGAGGTCGTAACTGATGTCTCTTGAAATCTCTGAGACAAGAAACGGATTACCGGTCTCGTATGTATAGTGGTTGCTGTATTGCACGCCGCTTCTTAATACCCAGTAGTTAGGACGATCGATGTCGGCTGCATAGCTCAGCTGCATCTGCACATTGCCGAAAGGCATCGAAAGGCCGAGAGACGGAAACCAGTTGCCGTAAGTCTTGCTTTGTTCTGCCATATATTTACCGTCGTCGTAATACTTGAAATCAACATTCTCGTATCGCAATCCCGCTTCCATGTTCAACTTGCCAAAGTCACGACTATAGGTAACGAACGCAGAGGACATACCCTCTTTTATTCGGTCTCTCACATTGTCGGCAAGAGTGTTTGGAATGATGGCGTAGTTGGTGTTGCGGTTTGTGAATGAATACTCGCCACCTACAGATAGGTCGCCACCTAAGAGCGGATACGAGAGCACCATTTTGGAAGCAATCAATCGGTTGTACTTTGAAGTGGTACTGTTTACAAGTTGTTTTTGCATTTCCGAGTTCACTTCCTGATAATGCTCATCTATTTTGTTGTTATTGTTTCCTTTAGACCAAAACCAGTCGGTATTGAAGTCAATACCCATTTTCCCTACCTTACCTACATAATATATATTACTTGACAAGTTGCTGTTCTGCCCAAACTCCAATCTGACAGAAGTGTTGGTCTCCGTTAATGCTTCATCTCTCAGCACAGAGCCTTCCGTCTTTCCGTCTGTGTATAGCTTCGGATTGCGCAAGAAACTAATGCTTGCTCCCAACGAATTGTTGTCGTCAAACTGATAACTGGCATTCAAGCGAGAACTAAAAGTTTCGGTTTTGTTCTTCCAACGTGTTTTATCCTGTTGGTTCCATGTCTTGTCGAGATATGTCATTTGCTGCAAGTCCTTCTCGTCCGGCGACGATTGTTTTGAGCCATAGGCATAGGCCCCAAGCTCCAATCCGTTCTTGCGGTAATACATATTCAGCCTACCATATCCTCCAATGTTCTTTTTCTCGTCGTACGATCCTTCTGTTGTAGCGTCAAATCCGAATCCATCGCCTTGTATCTTCTTTGTGGTGATACGTATAACAGCCTTAGTGCTTGCAGCATAACGAGCACCTGGGTTGGATATTACCTCTACCGACTTGATGTTGTCCGAACTCAAACGGTCGAGTTCGCTTCTGTCTCTCATCTGCCGTCCGTTGATATAGATGATAGGCTCGCCACGTCCAAACACCTTGATGTTGCCATTCTGTGCAGATACGTTAGGTATGCGGTCGAGCAGATGCTCCATAGTTCCTGCCTTTTCAAGTACAGACCCAGCAACGGTAGTTGTCATTCCTCCATTCTTAAGGAGAGTCTTAGGCAGTGATGATTTCACAACCACTTCGCCTAACATCTTGCTGTCTACCAACATCTTTATCACACCGGCATTCTCTCCCGCACAATCCTTCCATACAGTCTTGTATCCTACAGACGAAACCTTGATTATTCCATTGTTGCAAGGCGAATCGATGGCAAAATGTCCATCCTCACCACTCACAACACCTTTCACGAAAGTCGAATCCTGCCTGTTCAGAAGCATAACATTGGCAAATGCTAAAGGCTCGCCCTTGGCATCTACAATCTTTCCCGAAATGTTCTGTGCCATCATCTGGGACATTGCTGAGAGACACACGGCTGTTGTAAAGATAAACTTTCTCATAATACTACTTTTTAACCAAACATACTTTTTCATAGATGTGGGCAATCATTTATACTAACAAATCTTTTCTTTGCACATCTCATTTATACCTTGTACATAATCGTGCCATTTGTTTTTATCCTGTCTTAAATGTGATATGCTTAAAAGAATCTTTTCTATATGTTCTCTTTGTGATTTACATTTATCCTCATTAGGAGTTGTCTGATAGCATTTGTTCTTTTCATCATAAAAAAGTTCCCTAGGACAACCCTCACATAAATTGCGAGCCCAACAATTGGAGCACAAGTCTCTTTTGTTGGCAAGCAAACTGAACAAAGGGAAAGATTTTTTGATGGTATCTGAATTGAATATATTTATTCCTCCAATATTCCCCAAATTTAAACCTTCTTTTCCAACATCCATATGGCATGGAAATATCTCCCCAAAAATAGATACTGCAAATTGCTTACTAGACATTTGGCAAGACATAAGTGGCTTTTTAAATGATATAGCCCATAGAATACTAGCAAAACCTTCTGGAAGATTTTCTAAATTATCGATAGAATAAGCATCGTCATGCTCTTTTACACTCATTTCGTCAACAACAAAACCTCTGAGACCAAAGCGTTTTGACATATATGAAGCAATTTCATCTCTAGAAATTCCTTTTCCAATATGGTATTCTGTAAAAGTTGACTCATATTGAATAGTAACGTTATCAATTTGTTTAACGGTGTCTATAAACTTTGCTATTCTGTCAAACGAACCATTACCTGCTTTGTCCAAGCGATTATAATCATTAAATTCCTTATTACCATCAACGCTAACGGTAATATAAGATATATATGTTCTAATAATTTTCAACAGTTGCTCATTTAGTATGGTGCCATTGGTTATGATGGCAAACTTAGGCATATCCTTTAGTTTGTTATCAAACTTATAGCTACTAAAAAGAGAGCAAACGTATTCCATCACATCTAAATTTAGGCATGGTTCGCCACCAAAAAAGACAATTTTTTCAATATGAGAGAAATGATGTATGCAAAAATCATAAAATTGCTTTGCGGTATCCGTAGTCATTAATGAGCGTTTCATCTTGTAGCTACCTCCACTTGCATAGCAATATTTGCATCTGAGATTACAATCATTTGAAATATGTAATGTAATTCTATCTACGACATCCGTTGTTGGATTAGGTATCAAATGAGGCAAATTCTTTTTAAACATATCCTCTAATTTCAGTAAACAGTTCTTTATTTCATCGAGCGAAATAGAGCTGTTTTGGGCGACATCGCTTATTGAAGCACCTTCTTTCAACGACTTAAGTATATTTGCTGTATCGCTACTTAAACTAACAAGTGTAAACGAAGGAACATGCAACAGCAAGGAGACATCCCCATTCTCTATAAAGTGTATATCGTCAAAATCTATCATATTATTTCCCATTTTCTTGATTACAGAATATGTTCTAACATAAAGAGTGGATTGTTGATAACAGCAATCCACTCTCCACCTCCCCAAAAGATAGCTTATGGTTTCTTTACGGATGTTGAATCTGTGGTCTGAGTTGTGTTTCCACAGCTACAATTATGTCCATTGGCACCAACGATTTTAATAGCATTGGTACCACCAACAATAGCATTCAACTCTACAGGAGCAAGTTCCTCCATAGGAAGAACCTCATTAAAGCTAAGTTTCTTTTCCATACTTTGTTTCCTTTCTTTAAAAAATTTACTAATGTTTTAAATCTTGGAATCTAACGTTTCTTGGAAAGTCTACGCCTTTTTACCCAGACGGGGCTGTATCAACCTTGCGCAAAGGTTATTGGAACAATTGCACCAAAACGAAAACAAACTGCAATTATTTGTCTCATTTTGTATTCCGAGTGCAAAGGTATAAAGAGTTTTTGAAACAAAGTAATTTTAGGAGAATATTTAAACTACATTAAACTAAGTTACACATGGTTATACTTTGCATAGTGATACAAGAAAAACATTTTCACTTACTTTTCTCACGTTTTAATTGCGTCTTTATTCTGTTTGACTCATCAAAAAGTTGTCTTGCTACACTATCTTTATAAGCTGCCATTTCTATCATTTCATAATGGTTGCGAATAGAATCTTCGTAAGCAACAACACGATATCTTACATTATCTATTATGCTTTCATCACGTTGCACATTGAAATGCTTTTCGATGTAGCGAATATTCGGGTCATCAGATGGAAGCACCATCTTCAATGCTCGATACTTCAACTCTGCCTCCTCCCAATCTTGATACTTTCGCCATTGGGTGAGATTGCCCCAAATGGAGAGGACAAGGAAAAGAGCCAAGCCACCAATGAAAAGAAGAACATACTTTGAGGTTGGCTCGAAACGATGGGTTACAACCTTCTTTTGAGGTGATTTGTTCATTACTTCAAGTTTATCTTGCAATGCCTTCGAGGTGACAGTATGCTCTTGTTTCATCTGCTTGACAGCATCTACCAAGAGCTTGCTTCGCTGCTCATTTTTGCCAAGTTCAACCTTAATAAGGTCAGCAAAAACAACAATGGCATCTCTTAATTTGGATATTTTACCTCTGACTTCCTCTTCCTTGGTAAACATCGCATTGATTGACTTATCCAACTTGGTTATGTCATTACTTGCAGGAACGGTTTCCGCTCCTGCGTTCTTTGTGGAGACAGATAGTTCATCAACTTTCTGCTCCAATCTCTCAACTGTGCCATAGATGGCTTCCAATAGTTCTTCTTTCATATTTCTTTTGTTGTTTGAATGGTTTGTAACTTGCATCAAAGGCTGAAGCCTTTTCTACGTTTTCTCTTTTTCTTCTTGGCGGATTCATCCTCTGGGAATGGCTCATAAGTTTGGGCATTAGACGGAGTGAACAAGCCGATGGAAGAAATACCGTCCCAAGGGTCCTGGCTGCTCTCCGATATGGATGGCTCCTGCTCATTCTTGCAACAGCCCTGCTCATATTGCTGAGCAGAGCTGGCTCTTGCTGATAAAAGGTTCTCCGTTCCCTCAAATCTCGCATTCAGCTTGCCAAAGCTATAGCCTCGGCTAATCTGCGTACCTTTGAAGCTATATCCATCCTTGCTGAATCGGATGCCTTGTACCTTGGTTCTCTCCTTGTCCTTATAGACAAGCTCCAAGCGAACACCTCGTTTTGCAAGTTCATTCTTGAACTTCTGCCAATTTTCTACGACTTTCAAGGCATCCTTGACTGCATTGTGAATCTCATATTTGGCACGCTCAGCATTGCGTAATTTGCGAGTGTTAGTCTTGCTCTTGTCTGTTCCGTAAGTCAGTCCATACTTGTTTTTTAGAGTTTTGGTCACCTGCTCATTACGACTGTAATCATTCCTGTCTGATATGAGCTTGCCCTCGTTATTGATGCGGTTATACACAATATGGCAATGTGGATTGTCCGTGTTGTGATGCCTGATGCGACAACTTGGTAAGTTGGTTGAGGTTGTTCGCCATACCGATGAGGTTCTTGGCAATGGCAACCGTCTCAGTGTTGTGTCCACTGACCACCTCACCATTCAAGGCTGACTCACGGATATACTCCGCCAACTTGCGATTGGCTTTTCTTGCCCTCAGTTTCAATGCCTCATAGCTTGGCTTCGAGAACTTCACCGTGACAGACTTCGACAGCTTGCGAACCCTGCCCGTGGGCGGTCTTCCGCCCTTTCTCTTGTCTTGTTCCTGTACGTTTGTCATTCGATAC
>Garth_p1__coassemble_634_pt1 | contig 35128 bp, 27 predicted proteins | sample Garth_p1__metabat2_high_PE_030 | metagenome-assembled genome bin Garth_p1 | reverse complement strand
CTGCTAGACATAAGCACTGAAGTTGATACGCAGATTAGTGGATGGATGAACTACTATATGAAGTTTGGTAGGTCTGAATTCCGCAAGGTGTTGAATTACATCAATGAGCGACTAACCCGATGGGTGATGCGTAAGTACAAGCGCTTCTCCAAGGGTAAGAAGTTTAGCAAAGCGTATGAATGGCTTGTGGAGTATGCGGCACACAACAGAAATGAGTTTTCACACTGGGTGAAGGGATTTGTACCCTATCCACGTCTAGATTAATAAAGAATATAAACTAAGAAACAAAAGAGTTAAGTATGAAGAGCCGTGTGATGGGAGACTGTCAAGCACGGTTCCGAGAGAAGGGTGGGTGAAATTCCCTCCACTTACTCGACTGCTGCACTCGGCATCATATTGACGAGGATTTTTGAAATAACAAAGGAACATAAAATGATAGATACAAGACTGAAAGTTTTCAGAAGTGTGGCTACACTCCTGAGTTTCACTAAGGCTGCCAACGAACTGTTCATCAGTCAGCCTGCCATCAGCAAGCACATACAAGAGCTTGAAAAGGAATATGGGGTGCAACTGTTCGACAGAATCGGCAATCGCATCCAGCTCACCCGTGCCGGACAACTTATGCTTGACCATGCCTGCAAGATTATCGATGCCTATCAGAATCTCGATTTCGACATGAAGAAGCTCACAGAGAAATCAGGTGGCGAACTGCGCATCGGAGCCAGTACCACCATCTCACAATATGTTCTTCCCGAACTGATTGCTGAATTCAGGAAACTATACCCCGACATTCGTATTACCCTGCTCAGCGGAAATTCTCATGAGATAGAGGATGCGCTTGCTGCAGGAAGGATAGATCTGGGTATGGTGGAAGGCATCAAGCGGCATCCCACCTTTAAATACACTCCTTTCATGAAAGATGAGCTGGTGGCGTTCGTACATTGTTCCAATCCCCTAGCCCAGCAAGATGAGATTTCTTTGAATCTTCTCAGGCAGACACCGATTGTACTGCGTGAATTAGGTTCCGGAACCTTGGATGTCATCCAAAAAGCCCTGCAGGAAAACGGCATTGCTCTTTCTGATCTGAACATTGAGATGAATCTGGGAACCACAGAGGGCATCAAGCATTTCGTGGAACATTCCTTAAGCATGGGTATCATCAGCATAAGAGCCATCTACAGGAGTATCTATGAACAAGTATTCAAGGTTCTGGAAATTGAGAATCTGAAGATGGAACGAGAATTTCTATTTGTTGAGAAGAGGGGCGAGACCGCTAAACTCCAGCAGACATTCAAGAGATTTATAACTAAAGATTATAACGTATAGTTATTATGTATATACAACATCTCATGATTTTTCGTACCTTTGCACCCGCTTTTCAAAAGCGAATAACCGACAAAAAAAGAAAAATATGAGATTATCAGAACAAAGGAGCAGTATGCTGCATGGCGTATTGCTCATCGCGCTCTTCGCATGCGCTGCTTTCTACATCGGTGGCATGGCCTGTGTGAAAGCTCTTTCGTTTAGCCCCATGGTAGTGGGCATCATCATTGGTATGCTCTATGCCAATAGTTTACGTAACAACCTGCCTGACACCTGGGTACCGGGCATCAAGTTTTGCAGCAAGCGAATCCTCCGCACAGGCATCATCCTTTATGGTTTCAAGCTCACTTTCCAGGATGTGATGGCTGTGGGCTTCTCTGCCATCGTAATGGATGCCATCATCGTATGCGGCACCATCGGTTTGGGAATCCTGGTGGGAAGACTCCTGAAAATTGACCGCAGCATCGCACTGCTCACCGCTTGCGGAAGTGCCATCTGTGGAGCTGCTGCAGTATTGGGTATAGATGGGGCCATTCGTCCGAAGCCTTACAAGACGGCAGTAGCCGTAGCCACCGTAGTCATCTTTGGAACATTATCCATGTTCCTCTACCCTATTCTCTACAGGGCTGGCATCTTTGACCTATCACCAGATATGATGGGACTCTTTACGGGTTCCACCGTTCATGAAGTAGCCCATGTGGTAGGTGCAGCCAATGCCATGGGAGCCGAGGTGAGCAACAATGCCATCATTGTGAAGATGATAAGGGTGATGATGCTGGTACCGGTATTACTGGTGATTGCATGGACCGTTGCAAGGGATGTTGCCAAAAGAGATAATCTGGAAAATACTGATACCAACAAGCCTAAAATCAGCATTCCATGGTTTGCCATTCTCTTCCTGGTAGTGATCGGATTCAATTCTCTTGATTTGCTTCCGGAAAGCATAGTGGATTGGATTAACCAACTGGACACCTTCCTCCTGACCATGTCCATGGCAGCATTGGGAGCCGAAACAAGCTTTGACAAATTCAAGAAAGCTGGCATTAAGCCTTTCCTCTTGGCTGCCATTCTTTATTGCTGGCTCATTGGAGGTGGATATTGTCTGGTGAAGTTTGCCATTCCTTACTTACAATAATAGTATCACATATATGATACTGTCAAAACTGAATATCCATGTGAAATATTGAACGATTCACATGGATATTTTTATTCGTTAACGTCTTTACTTTCTTCTTCTCCAAGGAATTTCAACCGTAGGCTCGTAAGCTTTCAAGCCTTCATCACCTGTAAAGCTTTCAACTTCATATCCTAAATCTGTATAATATTTTACCACCTCAACAATAGAAGCATCGCCTAAAGCTTGCCCTCCTATAACAGTGATCTTCCACTTCTCTGCCAACTTTTTTAAGTTTTCAGGATTCCACAAACTGCTTTGTTCAGTAAATGCAGCCCATGGTGATTTCTCATCAGCCGAATCGATCATGATTTGAGCAAATTCCTCACCTAATGACATTCTGTCTCCTGAAGAATGAGCTATATGATTTTCTGTCTCAATGATCGTTGCCAGTGGCAGGATAAAGGTTGTTCCTTTCTTCTTTTCTTCCTCTATTTTCTCAGAGACCTTCTCGTATGTAACCAAGGCATTGCTTGGACCACAAGTTTCCTTTCCTGATACTTTGAGCCAAACGTAAAGTACACTCGTATCAATCACCAATACCTTTCTCATTATATTTTATCGTTAACCATCATTCTACCAATTGTTCTGAAGCCATCAATTTGGTTAGATTCTCTTTTTCTTCCAAGAGATTGACATGACTATCACCGTTCTCATCACGGGTAACATAGCTGACAAACGGAATCATCTTGTTGCCTAACTCATCTAACAAAACTGGATTATGCGTCGTACAGAGCACATCAACCTGGCGCTGTCGTGACAAGTCCTTCAACATATCAACCAACTCCTTAGCACGAGAAGGATGCAAGCCATTATCCACCTCTTCGATAAGCAATAAACTATGAGGTGCAACCGCCAAAAGAGCTACGACAATCGCTATAAAACGAAGCGTACCATCACTCATACCTCTTGCATCAACAGGTTGTTCGGGATTCCAATCCTCATAACAATAAAGCATGGCATCCGACTTAATCAGGCCAACAGGCTCAGATATCACCTTGTTAATATCACGCTCAGAAAGTGGTCGAACATAGCTAGACACCAGTGCTTCCACCTTCTTCTTTTCCTCAGGTGCCAATGCACATAAAACGCCAGCTACATTACCACCATCAGACTTCAACTCTTTTGAAATCTTGCAGTAATCACGCATCTTAGCAGGAACAGGATCAAAAATGATGATGCTACTATACTTGCCCAAATTGCGGTGAGTTAATAGACCGTGACCTGAATGTAGCAAAAAATATACTTGATGAAGGTTTAAGAAATATATCGGCAGGAACTGTCGATTACACCGATGGAGAGGGCGTAAGACTTGCTTGCAAGCATTCCTTGATGAAGTCGGAATCCTACAAGTCTTTAGCTTGTGGGTAGTTCAATTAATGTTAGCGGATAATAGTATCCGTTTTCAGCCTGTAAAAGTACAAAAATAAGATACTACGTCACAAATTACTCAATAATTTGCCACAAAAGTACAAATTTTCAGTGCATCCTATCTGCACAGTACTAAAAAAGCCACCAGTTTTACTGATGGCTCACCGATTTAAGAAATAAACTAATCAATTTACTATCCGTTGTATTCCAAACATTATGATTGTTCTAAATACTACAACTCCATCCTGTACCATATAAATGCCTGTTATGAACCAGGTACTGATGAAGCTATCAGAACTTCCTTGCCAGTTTCTCTGCCTCTACCGGCTTATTGGTAGTAATGAAATCAACATTCATTTCAATGAGCTTCTTGATGATAACATCATCATCAGAAGTCCATCCATTTACCTTCAATCCCAATTCATGAGCTTCTTTAATCCACTCAGGATGCTTGAAAAGTATCTTATAACTATAATCAATACCTTGATAACCAAGTTTCTTCACTTCAGCTGGTGTATAATTGCCATTAACATAATAAATAACAGCATTAGAATCCAACTGACGAACCAATGCACAAGCTGCAGAACTGAAAGAGATATACTCCACCTGTTTGGACAAGCCCATACGATTCACCATCTCCACCGTTTTGCGAGTAAGACGATCTTCGTCGCACTGTAAAGGTTGTCTTTTGATTTCAAGAATCAGTTTTATTGCAGGATGATTCTTCAACTCATTTAAATATTGCTCTAAGGTTGATACTTCTTCTCCATTTTTTAGAAGTTGTATTTTCAAATCAGCATACTTTGAATCAGCAATGATCAAATCATTGATTTTCGGGTCATGGTTGACAATGATAACACTGTCAGCAGTGATATGCACATCACATTCAGAACCGTAAACCTTGGCATCTGCAGCCTTACGCAAAGAAGCTATCGAGTTTTGGGCCGAACCTTTCGTATCCCAATACCCACGATGTGCTATTATCTGAGTCTTAACTTTTGGATTTGAAATCAGAACAGTTTGTTCATATTTCTCTCCAAAACGATTGGTGAATACCACCGTAATACTCTTGGCATCAGAAGAAGGCAAGGCTCTAAACAGATGCCCGGTAGCAGTAAGACCTTCCTTATGTCCTTTGCTCGCAGCATAGGCTTCATCTACATCAACAAACTTCTCCATCTCATCCATGGCTTGTCCGTCCTGCAGCCATTCAACCTTGCAGCTTGGATCCCAATCCCAAACATTTACCACTACATATTGAGGCTGACTCAACATATTACCTTTACCATAAACACGCATCTGATAATCAATGCTATGACCTGTGGATTTATAATGCCATTTCAGCTGATTCCCATCCACATCCATCACCAGATAACCATTAGGCGCTCCACAGCGATTAACCTGACTCTTCCACCAGGCACCACAGGCGGCACCAATATTGTGTTCCAAAAGTTGAGCATCCATGACATTGTTCTGGAAATAATGAGTATGACCAGTCAAGACATGTACCTGATAATCCTTTAGGGCATCGGCCAACTCCTCTGCATTGCGAACATTGCCCTCACCCTCTGTGCTATTCCAAACAGCCGCATGCATATTGAGGAAGACCAAAGAGCCCTTCGGTACAAAACTCAAATCATGCTTCAGCCAGTCTAAATCAGCATCCGTAATAGCTTCTATATACTTCTTGTGACCCACGTAATTTATATTCTTCAACGTAACTACGTGTACTTTACCTATGTTGTAGGAATAATTGACAGGTCCGAAAAAACGGTGATAATATTGCTCTCCATATACAGGTGTACCAAGTGTCATATTATGCAAATCCTGATAACGCTTGTCGAAATCATGATTGCCTATACATTGGAAGGTAGTCATTTTGATGCCATCAAATGAGGCGGCATATTCACCATACAGGTTCATACTGTCAAATACTAAATCTCCCAAGGTATTGGCCACTACCTCTCTCTCTCGGCTCAGGGTATCCACATAGCCCTTCAAATCGCGGATAGATTCCTGCTTCCAACGCTTCATGTCATGCTCATTCTTTACCTGAGGATCAGAGATGGCAATATAATAAAACTTATCAGATAACTTTTTCCTCTTCTCCAAAATGAAATCATGTCGGCTGTGATCTTTTACAAGTTCATCCACGCGAACGTAAAAGCCTTTAGCAAGGCTCTTCTGGCAGGGAAGCACATAGGATGAAGGAGTGGATATACTGACGAACTTGCAGACATTGGTATCAGTAGGCAATGTCCATTCTCCAAGAGAATTGGTTTGCACAAAACTTCGGCCATTGTTTACAACCACCCCGGCAATCCCCTTACCCTTGATGTCTTTTACCTTACCGGAAAAAACAAAAGAAGAAGCTTGTTGGGCAGCCATACCCAATGGCATGGCCCCAATAGACGCTAACAACAGAATTTTACTCAGATTTTTATTCATCACGCTAAAAACTAAACATTTATCAATTTAATATGGTCAAAGAAAGCCAAAGCCTCTTCTGCAGTATTGGCATCACCGGCAGCCTCCTCCAAGGCTGCAGTATCACTCTCCAGGCAGATGATGTTGGCACAATCCAGTACATGACTCATGATTCGAATTGCCTCCTCTTTGGTCATATGCTGCGACTTATAGCTCTTCTTTACATATTTGTTAACACGCTCCACGGCCTTGAAGACAGCCGGCTTTCTAAATTCTGTTCCTGAAGAACTCAACCCCACCTCTACCTCATAGGTGTGGGTATAGTTACAGAGGAAAGTATTCCATTTCTTGGTAATCTCACCACCTAAGAAATGCTCTTCATCAAAAGCTGGCTTGACATTGGGAATCTCCCCACCATATACTTCGAGCGTAAACTCTTTCTTGTCCTGTGCAGCCATGTGGGCAATAGTACCCATCAGAAGCGCTGCAATCAAAAATAGTCTTACTTTCATTTTTTCAATCCTTTCATTAAACATCTAATCAATTATAATTCTGGTCTCTTCTGCCAGATCAGTCGGGTATTGAAATCATCACCACCCATCGATTTCACTGCCTCCAAATAATGTTCACGATTCATACGTTGCAAGATAGCTGGGTATTTGAAACGATATGGCATATGCAATGAAGCATCTACACCTGGACCTTTCGGTACATCAGGATAACCGGTACGATTATACTCAAACCATTGCTGGAAATCAATGAAGAAGAGTGCATAGAACTTCTGTTCCATGATGCGGCGAAGCGTTCCATCATACGCTGCCTTCCCGTTATCAAAATACCCGTCAGGAACCTCAACTCCCCATTGCGTAATAGCTGCAGCAACAGCTTTTTCATAGAGCAGCTTGGCATCATCAGAGATAAGACCGCGTTGTGCCAACTCTGCCTTGATGAAGAGTACCTCTGCATAGGTGAGACACTGTATATCCTGTGGCGCTGTGGCCAGATTTGCCGCATTTGGAGAAGAAGCAGTAAATGTAGGCTCCACATCATAACCACTAGGCAAACCGATAAAGGAAGTAACCTCTTGACCGGTTTGAGGATCCTTATTGGTAGCCTGAGTTGCAAACACTTCCAGACGAGGATCCTTCCAATCCTGAAGACGATCGATGAAAAATGCAGAAAGTGACTTGTAGGCAGAAAGGTCTGATGGACGTGTCATTGGAGCTTCATCAGGAGCAATTCCTGAGATATGTACCTTAGCATTGTCATCATTCGATTCAAAAATCGGATAAGTAGCAGGATCTGCCAACATCTTCTTCAACTCTGCCTTGGCCAAATCACCCAATTCCTTGGAATCTATGACACGCAGCAAAGCGCGCAAACGCAAGGAGTTGGTAAACTTCTTCCATTTCAGGATGCCCTGCAAGTCAGAACCGCTGCTGCAATACATCTTGTCACCATTGGTATTGAACTGCAAACCTTTTTTGAGATTATATATGCTGTTCGCCACATCCAAGCTGTCGATGATAAACCTGTAGACATCAGTCTGAGACTCAAACTTTGGATAGTAGAGCTGTTCCTCACCACGGCATGATTCCTGTACAGGAATATCACCGAAGGCATCTGTCGTGTTCTCAAATATCCAGCATCTGAGGGTCAATGCAATTGCCTGATAGTTCGGATCTCCCACTTTCACGGCTTCGTCATAGATGGCCTTGGCATTGGTATTCCATTTGTAATAATTGGTCCAGACGCCATCACCTGCCGTATCACTGATGTTGAACCAGCCCACACCGCTGGTGGAGTTTGTTGTTACAAGGCACTGCATCAACTGGAAGGTCCAGCTATTGTATCGGGTCCAGGTGTAAGTGCCCATACCATAAATGAGAGGATCCAAAAAACTTCCAGCATTAGCAGTATTCATACGGGTTGGATCCACATTGGTATCGTCCATTGATTCGCATGCCGAGGTCATCAGCATGAAAGGAACGGTCATCAGCGTCATTATATTTCTAAAAATCTTTTTCATCGATTCTTTCTTTTTTTGTTCATTACATCTTATTCTTAACTAGAAATCAACTTTGAGATTAACACCCCAGGAACGACTGGTAGGAAGAGTACCCACCTCTACACCTGGTACAAATGTATTGCCATCAAGTGAGGTTGTCTCCGGGTCATACATTGGATAACTGGTAATGCAAAGCAGATTGCGCCCATATATACCCACTGAAGCATTGTTGATGAAAGTATTCTTCAACCAAGATTTTGGCAACTGATAATCCAGACGAACCTCGCGAAGCTTGAGATAAGTGGTACTGAAAGTATTGGTTTCCACATTACCAATGCGGTAATACTCCTTATAATATGACTCCAGGGTGACAAGTTTCTGATTCGGACTATAAGTACCATCTCCGTTATCAACCACACCCGGTGCTATGCAATACACACCAGCTACAGGAGTAATCTTCTGCTTTTCAAAGAGCTTCAGAACATCAGGGTCCGCAATATCCAGGTAGAGACTGGTTCCAGGCTTTCTACCATTCAAGGTCTCAGCCAGGTGACCCTGTTCGCACATCTTGTGATGTGACTGAGAATAGGTCATACCTCCAACCTTTCCATCCCATTGCATGGAGAATGACCAGTTCTTGAAGCGCAAAGAGGTATTGAACGCACCCTCCCAGTCTGGTAAGGCACATGCCACATATTCAATCTCAGAAGGACGAGCAGGCAAACCGGCAGAAGTGATAATCACCTCACCCTTAGCATTACGCTTGAGTTTGTAGCCCCAGATATCTCCCGTGGTTCCACCTTTAGTGCCGATGATACTTACATTGCCACTCACATAAGAACCGAGAATCTGACGCTCATCAGCAAATTCAGAAAGTGATTCTATCTTGTTCTTATTGGTTGACCAGGTAGCGGTCATATCCCACTGCCAATCTCTATTCCTGATAGGAGTACCACGGAGTACGATCTCCACACCTCTGTTGCTGACACATCCCGAATTGATGGTACCCTTGGTGTATCCAGTAGTAGGATCAAAGGGAGCATTGAGAATCTGATTCTTGGTGCGATTATAATAATAGGTCACATCCAATCCCAAACGGCTGCCAAATGCTTTGAAATCCAATCCTCCTTCCCAGTTGGTAGACATCTCGGGCTTGAAGTCGGCATTATAAAGTGTACCTGGCTTAACCAAAGAACCCGAGAAATCACTAGTTGTATAGTAAGGTGATGTCTTGTAAGGCTGAGTATCATTACCCACCTGTGCCCAAGAAGCGCGCACTTTCAGCAGATTCACCCACTTTGGCATTTTCATCATGCTATTCAATACACCACTCAGACTCACAGAAGGATAGAAGAAAGAACGATTCTTGCGCGGCAAGGTAGATGACCAGTCATTGCGCCCTGTTATATCCAGGAACAACATCTCCTGATAAGCCAGATTAGCCATGAAATAAAGCGAGTTCACACGCTTTTTGCGAATAGTGGTACCAACCAATGGATTTGAAACTCCATTGGCCAAACTATATACACCAGGCGTATTCAACCCGGTAACAGAAGCTGACAACAAATCATAATACGACTGCATCATGTTACCACCCGCTGAAGCATTCACGTTGAGTCCGTTCTCGAAACTGTTATGGTAAGATAAAAGTACATCAGAGTTAACCTCATAGTCAAAGATGTTTTGCTTCTTGAAGAAACCGGTAGGGAAAGCCTTGTCATCCCATGGTCTGTGCTGCTCCTGCTGCTGAGCCGTAGCCTGTAAACCAGAACGCAACTGCAAATCAAGGAAACGATTGATGGTAAAATTGGCAGAAATATTACCATTGAAACTATGCTTCTTTGCAGGGTTGGTTGCCTCGTAAAGCAAAACATACGGATTAGGCAGATAACTGGAGAATGGACGTATCTGCTTGATATTCTCCTTACCCTTGTACCACATTGGCTTAAACCAATCGAGGTTGAAGTTAGGATTCATGAATATCAGGAAATAGCTTAAGGAGTTAGAGTTATAGGTAAGCTGAGGAGTATTCTCCACATCTCTGTAAGTATAACTCATACGTGCATTGATCTTCACACGCTTGGAAATCTGTTGTGATCCGGCGAAAGCTGCAGTCAAGCGCTGATAGCCAGAGTTAGGCAAAATCCATTCACTCTTACTATGAGTCAAAGAGATACGCATATTGCCTGTACCGTTATTACCAGTCAAGGCCAGGGAGTTGGTCATCGTATGCCCCGTTTGGAACAATCCGGAGTGATTGTCTTTATAGGCTCTCCAAGGAGTGGCCACATCAGCACGACCTTCTTTCTCCGGGTCATATTGATAGAACATCTGGCCATCAAACTTCGCACCAAAAGCTGAGCTTGTACCACTGGTGCTAGCCAAACCATCATCACCTGCACCATAGGAGTAATAAGGTTGTCCAGCCCACTCTGTCCCCTTAGAACCGATGTTCTTGGCTACACCCTGTCCGAATTCATACTGATAATCAGGAAAGTGAGCAGCTTGTTCCCAGGAATTATTGAAATTATAACTGATACCTAATCCCTTCTTGGCTTTCTTACCAGACTTGGTGGTAACCATAATGACACCATTAGCAGCTCTTGAACCATAGAGAGCAGAGGCAGACGCTCCCTTCAATACCTGAATGCTCTCAATGTCATCCGGATTTAAATCAGAGAATCCATTACCAAAGTCAATCGAACCTTCGGAGTTGCCACCGGCACCATAAGAGCCACCAGGATTATTCATAGGGCTGGAAAGTGGCACACCATCCACAACGATAAGTGCGCCATTTCCGTCCATATTCATGGAAACGTTGCCACGAAGATTAATCTGGGTTGATGACAGGGGACCACCGGCTGAAATGACATTCAAACCTGCCACCTGTCCCTGCAAAGCTTGAGACCAGTTGGCAGGCATCGTTGCCGTAATTTCAGAACCAGATACGGTTTGGGTAGCATATCCGAGACTTTTTTCCTCACGCTTGATTCCCAAAGCGGTAACCACTACATTATTCAGTTCTATAGGATCGTCGCTGAACTTCGACTTCTGTATTTTTTTACCATTTACAGAACTTTTCTTTTCAATAGTCTTGCTGCTATCCTGTGCAACTTGACCATACATGCTTCCTGCAGTACAGCATAATGTGAGCGCGAAGAAACAATGCTTCATACGTTGCTTTTTCATTTACTACCTTTTTATAGAGAATTCATAACTAACAATTTCTGGTGCAAAGGTAGGACTATGATATTACGTATTGAGGTCAATGAGGATACATTCTATTTACTTTCTTGTTGCCAAAGAATTACAAACAAAGCTAACTTCCACATATACAACTGATTGCAAAAAATTGGAGCAAACTAAAGACAACAGTTTTCAAAACTCAGCCAAAGGAAGAATGCTTTGATGCCTTTACTCCATTACCTGTTGCTGTCTTCCTCTAACCTGTGATACCGTTCATATACATCAAGAGCATACTCCTGCCTGAGCAGTTCACCCCGATGAAGCCCTTCAACCACCTCTGCCGTAAGTCCACAATCACTGAAATCAACAAAATAAGTACAAAGCAACTTGTTGATGATAGGAATGAGATCCTTTGCTCCTAAGCTGCAAGCTAAATCAATGGCCGCAGCCACCACGTAACCATCACAACAGTCAGCGGTTTCCAATCTGCCATCATAGAAGACGAGCATGTCCTTCACCCACGCTGTCGCCTGTTCCTTCAAGGCAGGATTCTTTTCAACATAAAACTCCACATATTCATAAACGTTCATGCGGCAGTAATGGTCAAGCTTTGGCGTTTTCAGGAATTTCGTGAATTCAGAGAAAGGATCCGGATTCAACTTGTAGAGGGTTGGGGCAAAGAGATAATTGGTCGCCAGCCAGCTCAACTGATCTAAGAAATCACTTTCAAACTTCAATACATCCATCAGAAGACGGAAAGATTCCATGTTACCCACCTCTGCAAGAAGGATGATGCTATGACGTATGGCAGCAAACAGTTCCCCTGTCGCTTTCAAATGCTGGTATTTGCCCAAGCCATACCTGATTATGTTCTCCAAGTCCTGACGCAACTCCTCATGATCTATAGTCAGCAAGAGATCGATGATGTGATCCGGCAGGATCCATTTATAGGCATGAAAAGTCAGATACGACATCACTTTGGGATGCAGCAGCTTGATATGAGTTGGATATGATGGCAATTCGTAGCCATACACTTCCTCATGGATTTCATATTCACAACCCTGAAATTCCTCTTCATGCCAATCCCATCCACCAATATATGCCGTACTATCTCCTATTCGGAACTTGAAGTTTCTGCCAAGATGTTCCTGCATGGTAGAAAGATAACAAGATACCTCCAACCTGTCTTCTGCAAGCAGATAATGCATACCATTCAAGCCCCATTGATATTCAATGAGAGGAACGTTTTCATCATCTTCTTCCAGGATATATTGAGTAATGTCCCATGCATCAACAGGTTCAATGCCGGCTTCCTCAGCAAATTCAATGGAACCATAGATCAGATTGTGAGCCACCTCATATGGTATCTCCACCATCCTGTCATTCTCTTTATCCGAGTAGTACTCAACAATTTCTGCCAACTTTCTGGGTGATACGTTGAAGAAATATCTGGTTCCTATCAGACCCCTGCACAACTTGTCGATGCAGAAATCCGCACATGTTACAGTTCCCTTTGGGTGAATACGTGTCACGATGACCATAATTTCATCGGCATCTTTCCAGTTGGCATAAGTATAGCATTTGCCAAGAGGAAGCATACGGGCTTTCTCCTTGATATATTTCTCCGGACTCATCGGCTGAGCACCGGATTTATTGTTCTTTTTCCCCATTCGTTTTAAATTTATCTTATCTATCAATTTTTCCAGTAAACAAAAGTATTGAACACCTGTCGGCGGGAAGCCTAAACTTCTCTCATTTGAACATAAAGGAAAAACATCTGATCAGGAATAGAACGTTAGTTTACCTTATGTCAAATCCTAGAGACTATTATCAATGAAAGAATCCAATTCTTTACACAGCTTATAGTACGTATACACTTCCTTTATAGAACAAATTTTTGACATCATATATTTATTACATAGCACTTCGAGAGAAGAAGATGTTGAGCCAATGCCATCAAATTACAGGAATTGTATCAGGCAGGAAAGAAATGGGGCGTGAAGGTAGATGGTAAAGTTATCGTGCCACCCCTCTACTGCAGTATAGCGCAACCAGTCGGTGCCTATTGCGCCTTTGAAGAGATTCCCAGACATTGGGGCGTTATGACATTGAAAGGAAAAGTGATTGTTGATGCCAAATATGAGAAGGTGGAGATTCGTGACAATGGAATCGCCGTGGTAACAGGCATAATGGGAAAAACACAGACAATCAAACTTTTAAAGGTAAAAAAGTAAAAGGGTAAAAAGGATTTTTGCTTTTTGAAATGACAATGAAGAAGATCAATGCTGTAAGCATGCAATAAAGCAATAGACAAATAGCGCAATACCTATATAGATATAAAAGTTAAGGGCGCTCTATCCTTTAGGAAGGAGCGCCCTTTTCTTATCATCTGACAGGAATCCCTATCTTGTTACACACATATCAATGCGAGAAAAATGATATATATAAATTATTGCCACAAAAACAACATATCCGATAGCAAAATGTCATTTTTAAGGCTAAAAACAAGTGGTTGACCCATATCAAGAAAGACATATTGCAATGATATTTCTCGGCAAAAGATGCCGTTATTCGATAAAAAAGTGTTAACTTTGCACTCGCATTTAAGGAATAACAAATAATAAATTTTAAAAAGGTTAATAATTATGATGACTATTTTTACAATGGCTTTCGCCGCAGTTATGTTTTCAGGTATGGTTCTTTGCATGGGCATGTTCTTGAAACACGTAGTAGACTCAATTCCAGAAATGGCTAACATGAGCCATTCTGTTAGCTTGAGCAAGTAAGAATAGAACACTACGATATACATAATATATATATATGAATCACTTTAGAAATAGAGAGAGATTTATATAACGATGAGGGTGTGTCATAAGTCTGGATAATAGTTGGTGTATAACAGTTGGCTACCGCATGCACAACAGGTGTTGTGCATGCGCATATCAGCTGTTATGCAAGCGCACAACAGCTGTTGTGCGACCGAAGATACTGACTGTCTCAACAACATATCCTATCTCTTCCAACAACATATCCTATCTCTTTCAGCGTCATATCCTATCTCTTTCAACAAATAGAAGAGGGTGAATCATAAACTTATGACACATCCTCATCTTGCTTAATATTCCATCGAGAAGGTGATACCTCTTCGCAGACATTTTACTTAAATGCCTGAATATACTGCTTTAAAGCATCACGTAATATCTCTTCACAACTCTTTTTTGTCTTAATCTTAGTTCATAGTCTTCATCAGACAAATAAGTCTGAACACCATGCATAGTGGCTCTTTTCTCTGCAAGAGACATCTTCTGTTTCTTAACAACAGTATGCTGTAGCGGTACTGATGGCATGGATTGAAAAACAGGTTTAAAAAGCATGAAGTTTTAGCAGTAAAGTTTAAATTAATTATCCATTGTTGTCAATTTTGCAGAATCTTTAGTCAAAATTGGCAAAAACTGTTTATTCCAAATCTACAAACCGGGTTGGCACGTAACTTGCTCCTACATAGAGTGAAAGCCGAAGCCGAAAGGGCACGGGGAACGACAAGAACCCTAAGTAATGACAGTTGAGGGTTTCTAGAAATCCTTGAGCCTCGTAAGCCGAAGCAATCGTTATTAAAAAGGATAAATTAAAAACAATGAGAAATCCCGACTGAGCCGGAAGGCGAAGAGAGGACGAGAAAAATAGAATTTGGAGGTTTTACATTATGTTGTTAGCTCGTAGAAATAACAGTGTTTCAAATTGGTTGAACAGTTGGTTTAATGACAACTTCTTTGATACAAACTTGATGCCACGCATGGACGCAACAGCTCCTGCAGTCAACGTCAAGGAAAGTGCTACAGCTTATACGATGGAGGTTGCAGCTCCTGGTTTGAAGAAAGATATGGTCAAGATGAACATCGATAAGGATGGCTATCTGAATGTATCCATCGAGAACAAGGATGAGAAGAAGGAGGAGAAGGAAGAGCATTACTTGCGTCGTGAGTTCTCTTACAGCAGCTACTCTCAGAGTTATGCTTTGCCAGAGGATGCTGATCAGGAGAAGATTTCCGCTGAGGTCAGTGACGGTGTCTTGAAGATTGAGATTCCTAAGATAGCCAAGGAGGAGAAGAAAGACGATGTTAAGCACATTGAGGTTAAGTAATCTTTCTTGAAGTGCTATGCAGCTTTCAAGATACATTCATTGCATTGAGAAAATAATTAAAATTGGGGGCTAGTCCTGATTATGGGGCTAGCCCTTTTTTGAATATATGAATTTAATTTTGGAAAGGATCTAGGATGATAAGAATATTTATTTCACTTGTTTTCTGTCTGATGTCTGCCTTTGCCTGTGCGCAGTCAAACCAGTCAGATAATAGGTATCAATGGGGAAAAAACAAGGCCAGCGAGCAGTTGGTCAATGGTCTGAAGTCACGTCAGAAAACTCTCTGGAAAGAACAGCGCGATTTGCAAAACCGGATAGATAGTGTATATTGGGATGAAGCATTGGACGCTATTAAGGATACAACCTTTACTTTGGAAGCCGACAAGGTAGTTTTCCCGTATGGTCAGATTGCTTATGTTAATTCCAACACCAATTTCGTTTCCGTCAATAAGGACGATGCTGTTGTGCAGGTTGCCTTCAATGTACCCTTCTCCGGACCTAATGGCATTGGTGGAGTTACGGTTCAGGGAAGCGTAAGTGGATACAAAATTCAAACAGACAAGAAAGGGACTACACAAGTAAGTATGAGTGTTACTGGTATTGGTATCTCTGCCCAAATCTGGATTACCATGTATAAGGGAAGCCATGAAGCCAGTGTGGAAATTCTGCCTAACTTCAACTCTCGTAGGCTCACCCTTAATGGAGTCATACTACCTCTTCACAAGAGTACTGTATTTCAAGGGCGAACATTATAACAAAGAAGCCTGCTGACAATTATAGCCAGCAGGCTTTTTGCTTTCTTCGTCTTTCTGTCCCAAAAACTATGATTTCATGTCCAAAACTCTTCTTCGCCAGTGGGTTGCATCTTGCCCCCGCACTTTGGGCAAGTATGCATATCCCACCTGTGAATCCTGTCAGAACCACATCTTAGACATAGATTCCCAATGACGGCAAGCAGACGCCGATAATCATGTGCTTTATGATGTATGTACGCAAACAGATTGCATAAAGCGTGCAATCGTTTGCACAAAGAAATGTAACCTTTTTGAAACTTTTTCTTGCTTCGTATTGGATTTTCTCTTAAGTTTGCAGCCGAAAATAGATGCCAACTAACAACAGAAGGCTAAGTTTAATATAAACGAAACCAAATATAAAAGTAAAGATATGATGAAGCAAACATTCATAAAATCAGCTATGTTGCTGCTGCTGATCCTTTCAATGGCAACGACGCGAGCGCAGGAGGTCGCTCTGAAGACCAACTTACTGGGATGGGCTTCCACATCTGCCAACGCCGGCATCGAAATCGGCACGGGCAAGAAAACAACCTTCCAACTCTTCGGCACCCTGAACCCCTGGAAGTTCTCGGGTGACAAGAAGATGAGATTCTGGAATGTTATGCCAGAATACAGATGGTACACCTGCCAGAAGTTTGGAGGCCATTTCTTCGGAATTCATGCCTTAGGCGGTGAATACAACATTAAAAACATTGACATGCCCTTCGGCATCCTGCCGAAAACTCTGGAGGGCAGGCATTATGAAGGCTGGTATGTAGGTGGAGGCCTTACCTACGGCTATCAGTGGTTGCTTAATAAGCACCTCAATTTCGAAGGGTCTATCGGTTTGGGATATGCCTACAGTCCTTACAAGCTTTACGGACGATGCGAAAAATGTCTCGACAAAGACCACCGCAACTATGTGGGCCCTACAAAAGCCGCACTATCTCTCATATACGTGTTCTAAGAATTTAATTTAACTGTGGTTTTAAACTGACAATAAAAACACGTAATAACTAGACAGAATACAAAAAAAAATAGGGAAATCATAATATGGATAAAATGAAGCTTTATGCGGTCATTTCGCCCCTCTGCATACTCCTTTCTCAGGGCATCATGCCTGCTCAGGCTCAACAGCTGGCAGGGGGTAAGATTCAGGTAGAAAGCGTCTTGGCACGCAAGAACGGCAACCGGATGGACGTTGCCTTCCGTATGAATCTGAACGATTTGAAGATGAAATCAGAGCAGCAGATTGTTTTCACACCGGTAATGGTAGGAACTGATTCTATCGCTCTCAACCCTATCATCATCCAGGGTAGAAACCAGGCTGTAAGATACCGCCGACTTGCCGACAGCAAGAAGAATCCGCAGGCACAGGTTCTTACCCGCAAGAACAAGACCAGTCAACAGGTTTACTTCGCCCAGTCTGTTCCTTATCAAAAATGGATGAAGAAGTTCAAACTCTCGGTGAAAGAAGATCTCTGCGGATGCGGCAACCTGATAGAACAGGACAATACGCCGATTGCGGATATCGACCGTACACCGAAGATTACGAAGGATTTCTTCGTGCAGCCGAAGGCGGAAGCCAAGAAGGTAAGAGCCGAAAAGGGTGAAGCCTATCTCAGCTTTGTAGTTAACAAGAGTTATATTCTTGCCAACTTCCGTGAGAATGCTACTGAGCTGAAGAAGATTACTTCCACCATCGACCTGGTGAAGAACGATAAGAACGTTGAAATCACAGATATTGATATCCATGGTTTTGCTTCGCCTGATGGTTCGTATGCCAACAACAAGCGCCTTGCCAACGAGCGTGCAGCTGCCCTCCGTAAATATGTGAGCAGCCTCTACACCTTAAACAGCAAACTCTTTACCTATCAGGCTACACCGGAAGACTGGGAAGGATTCAAGAAGAAGATTCAGGCTAGTCATCTGGCTGATAAGGAAGCGATACTCGAGATAGCTAACTCCTCGCTGGCTCCCGACGATAAGGACCTGAAGATCAGAAAGCTCCATCCGGCTAGTTACCGCTATATCCTGGATCATATCTATCCTCGTCTCCGTCATAGCGACTATACGGTAACCTACACGGTACGTCCGTTCAGCATCGAAGAAGCCAAGGAGATATTGAAGACCAAACCACAGCAGCTTTCTCTGCAGGAGATGTTCCTGGTGGCACAGACTTACGAGCCGGGTTCGCCAGAGTTTAACGAGGTATTCGACATCGCCGTCCGCCTCTTCCCAGATGATGAGACAGCGAATCTCAATGCCGCCTGCACCGATTTGCAGAAAGGTAATCTTACTTCTGCCGAAAAGCATCTTGCCAAGGCAGGCAACTCGAAAGAGGCAGAGCGTGTAAGAGATGTCTTCAAGCAGATAAAGGAATTGGAATAACAGAAAATTAGAGAATAACGATTATAAACAAGCTTAACTTTCAAAGATTATGAAGATTAAACATTTATTTGGCTTGGCTGTCATCGCAGCTATGTCAGCAAGCTGTTCAAGCAATGAGGACCTGGGAACCGCAGGTCCAGGTACTGGTACTAATGAAACTGGTGTTGGTTATGCAACTTTCACCATCAACTTGCCTTCTACAAACGGCACTCGTGCAGATAATCCTACCTATGATCAAGGTACTTCTGATGAGTATGATGTAAATGACGTTACTTTACTTATCTTCAAGAAGGCTGGTAAATCTGAAGGCGAATACACATTCGTAGAAAAAGCTGATTTGGGTACTATGGCTCCTTGGAAGGCAGAAGGATCTAATGGTATTACTGCGTCTGCTACTATTACTGCAAAATTAGATAATGTTGATCTTACAGGAACAGATTATTATGCGCTTGCTATTCTTAACAATACGACTCCAAAAGCAGGTAATAAAGTAAAAGACCCAAGTACAGATCAAACTTATTCAGATTGGAATGCAGCTGCAAATGCCAATGCTGCAAATTTCACGGATACATCAAAGGGTTTCTATATGGCAAATGCCCCAAAGTTTACATCAGGAGAACCAACAACTCTTGTAAAGATTGATAAGGTATATGCTACAAAGCAAAAAGCAGAAACCAATGCGGCTACAACTATTCATGTAGAGCGCGGTTTGGCTAAGGTGACAGTTGCTGATCTTCCTACAGACAAGTCCCCATCTGGTACAAAATATACTGGAGATAAGGTTGATATTACTGCTTGGAAGTTGGATGTTACTAACAAGAGTACATTCCCTATCCATAAGACTGCGGGCTTGTCAGAAAAATTCACTACTATTTGGGGCAATGTCCATGGTACGGCACCGGTTACTGCCCGATTCGTAGATGCTAGTAATACAGCCTTCAGCCGTGTATATTGGGGTGTTGACCCTAACTATAGTACTGATTTATGTGATGAGACTGCATGTAAGGGCGCATTTAATATACTTGATCCAAATGCAGAAATTAATGGTACAGCAACAGAACCTCAGTACTGTCTTGAGAATACTTTCGACATTAAGCACATGATGCAGGGGCAGACAACACGTGTTGTGTTCAAGGCAACATATACTCCTAATGGATTCACTAAGGGAAAAACATTCTATAAGATTGGTAACAGCACCGACCTTTGGAAGGAAGTTGATTTGGTGACTCAAATCAAGGCGAAGGCTGCCGAAGTTCTTGGCGTGGCAACATCAGAGATTACTGTTGAACTTGAAGCAGCAAGCAACAATTTGAACGAGGCAGGAACAAGACTGTTGACAGTTGATAATGTTAAGATTAAGAATAGTAGTGCTGCTGTTTCTCAAGATAACATCGATAAGATTAATGCCAAGCTTGGCTTGAAGGAAGCAGGTACAGACCCTATCGTAGGTATTGCAACCTATAAGGGTGGTGAGTCTTACTATATTGCCCGTATCAAGCACTTCGGTGATGCGGATACTCCTTGGAACGAAGGTGAAGCTACTTATGGAGATAACGATGATACACATAACACCAAGTACCTCGGTCGTTATGGTGTACTCCGTAACAACTGGTATGAGTTGACTATAGGAAGTGTCAGTGGTCCTGGTACACCAGATGTTCCAACCATCAAGCCAGCAGAACCAGATGATGAGAGCTACAAGTACATCAGTGTCAGCGTGAAGATCCTTTCTTGGGCTAAGCGTTCAGACACAGTCGATTTGTAATCCATTACACATTATTATATATAGCTCAGCCGCTCTAGCGCTAAGGAGCGGCTGGCTATCTCGGAAAAATAAGAATCTATTTATACACTTTACTTTTTCATAAAACAGATAAGCATCATGGCAAACAAGAAGTTTAACAGTTGGATCAAGAATATATGCATGGGATGGGGCTTCATCATGGCCGGCAGCCTGCTAGCAAGCTGCAACGATTTGATGCACGACGACCTGCCTCCTTGTGACATGGGTGTTGACTTGCAGTTCAAGTACGACTACAACGTGCAGCGTGCCGACATGTTCAATGATCATGTGGGCGGACTCAGCGTATTCGTATACGACGAGCAGGGCAACTTCATTGCTCGCCATGATGCTTATAACGATGCGACATCACAGCCGCTCAAGGACCCTAACTATGCCATGCGAATCAATCTGGAACCGGGCAAATACAGATTCGTAACCTTCGCCTTCCAAAAGAAATACGAAGATGCACTCGCGCAGCCAGGTGCCAAATTCCAGATAGCTCTGCCACAGCAGGGTGACAACATCACCGCCCTCCATGCACGACTCGACCGCGAACAGGGCAAGGTAAACAACCAGAGCCAACCGCTTGATACACTCTGGCAGGGACTCAGCAACGAACTGGTTGAAGTAAAAGACCTGCAGGTTACACGCCATACCATCGGTCTGGTTCGTGATACCAAGCAGCTCACCATCAGCCTGCATCAGACCGACGAGCCTGCCAACATCAATGCCGATGACTTCAGTTATCAGATAACCAATGCCAACGGCGATATCAGTTACGACAACTCTCTCCTCCCCGACGAGGAGTTGACATATACCCCATACTACACCTGGACCACTGAGTTTAAGGATACCGAGGGCAATGTAAAGGAGCGCACCGCTCATGCCGCCCTCATGTTCTCCCGACTCATCTGGCATCCGGCAGAAGAAAACGACAAGAACGCCATCCTCACCATCACGAACAAGACTACTGGCGAAGAGGTGGCACGCATCAATCTTGCAGACTTTCTGGCTCAAGGCCGTGGCGCCTTCGAAGCCCGCCATTATTCAGAGCAGGAATTCCTGGACCGAGAGTACGACTACAAGCTCGACTTCTTCCTCCAGGGCAACCAGTGGAAGTATGTGCAGCTCAGCATTTCCATCCTGGATTGGAGCAAGCGCATCCAGCGTGTCGATTTCTAACCGTTTCAGGTGTCAGAGCCCCTTCCGGGCATTTAGCTCATAAGAGTATTTGACTTTAAAAATTAGAAACAATGAAAATACGAGATTTCATTTTAAGTTTAGTTAGTTGGTTTATATTGTTGGTTACAGTAAGTTGCTCTGACGAACTTGGAGGCGAGCGCACTCCCATTTCGTCAGAAAGCAACTTGCATGTACTTGTGCCAACCGTGCTCAGCAGCCGCGGCACCAATCCCGACGATGCTTCCGGCCTTCCTACCTATAATGCCACGGTAGATGAATGCCAGATCAACGACCTGACCCTCTATGCTTTTCCTACAGGAAATGAAGGCAAGCTCCTGAAAAAGACGCTCCCTGCCCCACTGGCTTCGATGATGCTGGAGCAGCATGTAGCTAACTATCAGCTCAATATCGAGCCGGGCACTTACCATATCTATGTGGTTGCCAATATGAACAAGGTGTTGAGTGGTGAGACTATCCAAACAGAAAAGGATCTCAAAAATATAGTACTGAACTATGTAGCTGGAACAGAACCGGGAATGCCGGTTTCTACAAACATCCCGATGATTTATGAGCCAAAGGATGTAAACGGTAAAATCATCGATACAAAAATAGAAAAAAGTGGTAAGAAATATACCACTGTGGCAGCTAACCTGAAGTTTACATGCGTAAAGGTTAAGCTCAACCTGCTCTTCGACCCTACTGCTGAAGGTTCTGCATTCAAAGGCAAGAGCTATCGCATCAAGGATATTCTGGCTCAAAAGCTTTCTCCTAGCACCACGCTGAGTTGGAATGGAGCATTTAGCAATTCTAATGTTAGCACAGATTATGCCAAAGGTTTTGAAAATGAAGTTTATGCAACTTCTTCTGAGGCAAGCAATAAGGGTGGTTATTATAAGGCGGGAGACTGGACAGAGCAAGCAGACAATGCCAATGTGAATAATAAGAACATCATCACCCTTGTTCAGGGTGCTACTCCTACAGCTGCTCCACAGAATGCCGCCGATAAGTGGCTTTTCCAAGGCACTTACTATCTGCCTGAGCGTTATATCGCCAATGCCTCTCAGCAGTCTACCCTCAAAGTTAATGGCTTTGTGAATGGTAGCTTTGAGAACAACTATACGATTAAGCTGGGACATCGTCAGGACGAGAGCCCAACTTCCACCGAAGTTCCGACCTTCCCTCGTGGCACCTATTATGAGATTATCGGCAACATCAAGAGTCTGGGAAACATGACTCTCGACTGTAATGTGAGCGTAAAGGACTGGACTCCTGTAACGATAGATGCCGACTTCAACCATACTACTTTGTGGGTAAGCAAGACGAAGGCGAGCGTAACATCTACAACGACAGACTCCATCGACTATGAGTCGAACGTAATGCTGACAGAGGCAGATTTCGGTTGCGATGAAAAGGTAACAACATCCAGTGGTGAGAAAGATGTGATTGTGTTGAGCAAGCTAGATTCAGTGAAGAATCATAGAATCACATTCAAAATCAACGAGGACATTAAGTTCTCCGACTATAATGGAAAGTACAAGGGTACGGCAAAGGTTTGGATTAAGGCTGGTAACATTAAGAAGTATCTCGATGTAACCTATGATGCCTCTCCTTATTTTGAGGTAAATCCACAGGAAGTAACCATCTATTGGGGTAGCGACAACAATACCAAAGTGGTACAGTTTAAGACCAACCTCGGCGGTTTGGCTTTCACCGGTAACACCTCTTCCACCGTAGGTAAGTCAACCATTCAGGCATCTTGCGATACTCCTGATACCCGAGAAGGAACCTTCAAGATTGAGGCAACCAGTGACCCTGTTACCACGACAGTACATTACCTCACCGTGAAGCCAAAGAAACCTGCAGCAGGCTTCGACTTTGAGAAGAAAATCAAGGTAACGGTAAAGCCTGCAATGGGTAAGTATCGTATCAACTTCCGTGCCATCAACGACCGCGCACATTATAAAGGAGGTAATAGAACTGATAATTATGAGGGTACACTTGAAGAAAAAAAGAAAGAGACTTATAATGGAACTGAAGGAAATACCAACTGGGCAGATGGATGGTATGATTTAAAGGATAAGGATGACCGAGTTTACATACCTAACCCAGACTGTCATTGTACCTATGTCTATACCCAGATTGGTGAGACAACCGGAACTGAAGTCAACTCTAAAGTTTGGATATTTACAGAAAAAAAATGGCCTGGTGATAAAATGGTTGCGGATTATACGAATGTGGGTTGGTATTACGTGGACTTCGAAGAGAATGCCAAGTCGAAACATACAGAGCATGGTGCTACGGGAGTAAAGACCATCAAGCCTGGTGAAACATTGATTATATTCAGTAACAATAACAATACGAAACAAGGTTATACGCTTCATCGTTGCACTCACCACTTGGAGCCGGGTATTCCTCTCTTCGACTATGAGGATCGAGAGGGTTGGATTGTCTATGATCCAACATCAGATCCTACTTGGAACATATATGATGCCATGCCAACTATTGAGAACATCAACTTTACCATTTACACCAAATTCCCGACTTACGGATGGTTCAAGGTATATGGTGTCGCCAATGGCAAAAATGGTAATGACAGTAATAAAGAGCGCGAGTCTTTTGCCATCTATGATACAGCGGGTAAAAGTTGGTCATGCGATAATTTGAATAATGGTTGGTATAAGACTGTGATTACCCTCAAGGCTGTTAAGGGAGACCACGAGAAGGACATCAGAATCAAAAGCGACAACAAAAATACGGGTGGAAAAAGCGTCCTGCTTTTCAATGGCAACAGCTATGAGAAGCATAATGACACAGGCTATTACGATGGCTCCTCTTGGCACGCTGGCAAGCCATCTGGTGTGGATTAAATAAGATTAGAATCAGATTTGAACACTGTTATAAATCAGTTTAAGCAATGAAGAAGATCAAACATTTAATGATATGGATTGGATTGCTCCTAAGCCTTGTTTCCTGCAAGGATACGATGGAGGCTATCGGACTCGGCGGGGATGAAATCCCTGCCGAGGGACTTGTCTTGAACCTTCAATTGACTAACTTCACCAAGCAACAGATTGGTACAAGAGCGGGGGCCTCGGAGACATTCAATTCGCTCTGCGCTGTGTTCTATGGAGATAAGGACAAATACTTAGACCAGACAGATTGCTATTCTACCTTATCACAGCAGTCTGATGGCAGCTACAAGGTAAAGATAACCAATGTACCTGCTGGTACCAAGAATGTACATCTTGTAGCCAATGCCAGCGACATGACGGAGAGCGAGGCACAAGACTTGCAGTCTCTCACTGCTGCTAAGGAGAGAGGCCCTCAGCTTGATGCCCCTATCTGCTGGGGTAAAATTTCAATAGATACACTTTTGGAAGCTAATCCTTCAGTGACGATGTTGCGCCAATGCGCCAAGATAAGTTTGGAGATAGACAATAGCATCCAGAGTAATTTCACTAATGCAGGCTTGTATGTCTATAACACGGCAACCAAGGCAGCCATAGCTCCTGCCAATTATATTGAGCCTACGACCGATGACTTGGCAGAATCTACCGATCTCAGAACGGACAACCCATTGGGCGGCGGTACCGCAACCACCGTGGCAGTAAATGAAACTTCTGCAGGCAAGGCAATGGTGATTATCAAGGCGAATTATAAGGATAGTGAAGGACATGATAGAGAAGGATATTATAAGGTGGCACTCTACAAGGATGCTAAAGAGAAAATCCAATATGCCTTGCTCCGTAACCACCATTATACCATCAAGGTAACCAAGGTAAACGACTATGGCTTCTCTACGCTTGAAGAGGCTAAGAAGAGTCTGCCAGAGAATAGAGTGGAAGTAGAGGTAGTGGACGATAACCCAGAAATCACCCAAATGATAGCTTGCAAAGACTATGAACTGGGAGTGAGCGATTATCAGGAGGTAGATGCAAGCACTACAAAGGCTATCGTAACCATTGTTACTACCTTGCCAGATGCAACGAGTAGTGATGATTGGCTGTATAGTGTCCAGAAGAATGCGTCTTGGATAACCGCTTGTGATCAAGAGACTGTGAATGATACACCAGAGACAGGCAGAAAGTCTTCTAAAGGTAAGAAATATACCTTGAAGCTTACGCTTACAAAGAATGACCAATCAGAGGAACCACGTATAGGCACCATCACCGTTACTTATGGCGACCTTTCTCTTGATATAACCATCAAGCAGGCTGGTTTTGATTTTAGAAGAAAGGATCCTGATAGAATCGTAACCATGCAGTATAATAACTCCACCGTAGCTGCCAACTATTTCAACTGGTTGGACACTGGTGTGCAAGGCATCATTCCTGAAGAAATGCAAGGGGCTGTGAGAAATGATGGTTTGCATTTCTGCGTGGGAACAGCCGATATCACGTATCTTATCCCTAAACTTGATGGTGATCAGATTACTAAAAAGGATGATAAAATCAAAGTGGAAGAAGATAATGGTAAGTGGAAGGTAAGCCTTACCAATACTACGGTAAACAAGAATTTGTGGAAGGCTTCATTTACCATCAAGAACCAGGCTGGCATCGAGATCACTTATCCTGTTTATCATACTGGTATCTTCCATAAGATAGATGAGACTTCCAAGGTATATAATGATTATCAGTTGGCAGAAAACGGAGATAACGAGAAGAAGGTGAAGGGCTGGTTCTATTATGGTGTGGTAAAGGTAGAGGGAAAGAAGGCCGATGAAACCACCACTACTTATTATATGTTAGACCGCAACCTAGGTGCATCCAACAATGGTTACTATGCCCCAGATGTGGTGGCACTGGCAAAGAACAAGAAAGCCATTGGTGGCTATTTCTGTATCTCTGAAAAAAAGAGCACCAGCGATGCCACTCAGGATCTCTCCAGCACCTTGGCACCAACAGGCTATACCATTCCAACTGATGCCGTGTTCGAAGAATTAGTTAATGCAGGCAATCTGGAGGTGGTACCACAGTCCACATCGTTAGGAGAAACCTACAACTGCGTGCGTATCAAGACGGTGGATTCCGAGTTGCCATACATCTATCTGCCTATGGGTGGATTCTTGGAGGGCGAGAGCCATAAGAACCCTATCCATGTAAATCTCTGGACCAAGACTTTGCTGTCAGGTACGCAGGGCTTCGGTACCAACAGTCCTGAATATGGTTTCTGGTATAGATACTTTGATGTTTACAACAAGAGGAAAGGATTATCCAATATGAGATTCGTGAGTGGTAGCAACGGCATGAACAATGGCCGCTACAAGGCGATGCCAATACGCCTGATTCTGAAATAAACATCAGATAAGTGATAAATACAATAACATCTTTTATTTATATATAATTAAAGTATAAAAAAACAGCTGTTTTACAAAGAAGAGGGTGTGTCATAAGCCACACCCTCTTCCTTGATTCTTAGCTTCACTCAAATCTGCAACTTCATTTCATCAATACGAACGCCAAAATCATCCATATAGCGCTTGTATATATAAGAGGCAACTTGTAATATTCCCATCATAGTCATTATTCATTTTATAGTTTATTGCCGCAGAGTTCCGCTTTTTTATTGAAACCACCAAGAAATTCACAATAAATCAACAAAATCCCCCGAATATAAGTTGTAAACTATAAACTATTAACTATAAACAGCTGTTCCCTACCTCAGCAAGCTTTCCCCAGGCGGTCCCATCCCGCAAAATCATGGCGCAGGGCTTTGATACCCCGCCAACCTTAGAGCGTAGCGGTTCTGAGAACTGTAGGGCGGTTTCCCTCTTCTTCCCTGAGGGGAGAAGTCCGAGATGAGAGGTGGAGCCTTCCTTAAGGGTAAGGAAGGTTTCTGTCCCCTGTGAGGGGAATCGAAGGGGTCGTAAAGACTTTTAAGCCCATCAAGAATATCAAAAGAAATTAGTCATGACTATTAGGTTTTACCCTAAACATAGCCACAGTGTTTGAAAATTCTGCAACAATATCTAAAACATTCGGATTATCTTTTCGAATAATTAAAGCTGCAAAATTTTCAATTCCCTCCATATCTTCGATACTGACAGGCATCAAAATAAACTTATCTTTCATTTGATAAGAGGAAAACCAATATTCAAACAGACGGCTTCGCATATGCTGCTTACCATCCCCACTCTCACAAATATACAAGAGAGCTGCTTCGTTCATATTAAAGAAGTTCTCTATGATAAGCATCACCGTATCACGCATTTTCAAGTCTCGTGGAGAAGGTATTTTATTTACATTGATGATAGAAAAGACATATGATTCTGCATTTTCAATGATGTCATCATCATCAAAGCCAATAGCAAGTACCACACTAAAATCACTTTTAAAGCGATAAGTTCGAGACGTTTCATGCCAATAAACCTCATAAGGAGCAGAAGCATTAATTATATCCAAAGGAAGTGGTTTCATTACCAAACATTTATATATTTAGGATATACCCCCGTTCGTTCCTTATATTCCTCACAAAGGCTCTTAGTAATTTCAGCTACACGAGCCTTTTTACGCTCTTTTGCCGCCATAAATCTTTTCATAGCAGCTTCACGTTTTTCCCAAAATTCTTTATCTAATGTATCCATAATAGTTCTCCTTTTAAATTCTTTAATTGCAATCTGCCGCAAAAATACGCTTTTTCCTCGAAACCACCAAGAAAATCAAAAGAAATCTGCAACTCATCAGCGAATTACTACAAAACCAGCACTTCAATAATCCTATCCACCTTTAGCCAGGCGGTCCCATCCCGCATAACATGGCGAAGGGCTTTGATGGTCCGCCAACCTTAGAGCGAAGCGGTTCCGAGCACCGGAGGGCGGTTTCCCTCTTCTTCCCTGAGGGGAGAAGACCGAGATGAGAGGTGGAGCCTTCCTTAACGGTAAGGAAGGACGGGTAGGTTTTCGAAAAATCCTCCTTTTATCTAAAGAGGAACGTGGCGTTTCGATAACGCATACGTTCCAATCACCCCATAACAAACTAGCGGTATAAGAAAGGCAATCGCCATACAGCCCGTTGTATCCGCAATATACCCCATGATTACCGGAGCAACCGCTCCACCCACTATCGTCATGATAAGCAATGAAGAGGCAAGTTTGGTCTTTGTACCCGCATCCCTCAATGCCAGCGAGAAGATAGTCGGAAACATGATGCTCTCTCCCAAATACAGGGCGAAAAACGCTATGAGCGATAAGGTTCCGCTGCATACCACCACAATCAATGTGGCAACAAAGGTGAGGATGGCACAGGCCAACAGCACCAGCCTTGGCTGGATATAATTCATGATGACACCACCAGCCAACCTGCCGATAAAGAACAGACCCATTCCGCCAAAGGCGAGGTACAGACTGGCAGCCTGCTTCTCTATATGAATACTCTCCTCAGCATAGTTGATGAAGAAACTGTTCACACCCGTCTGGGCAGCCACATAAAGAAACAAGGTCAGCATACCAAAACCGAATGCCATCACTCGCATCGGCTTCTCCTCCACCTTCTCGTTCGTATCCGCCTCATGCGCTCTCCTTGGGTCCGGCAACTTGATCCTTGACAGGACCAGCGCCACAGCAAGCACGAAGATACCCACCAAGGCATAAGGAATGGCGATGTTGACACCCGAGAACAGAAGCTGTCCGCCAACCAGCGGTCCTACAATCCATCCGATACCATTGAGCGACTGCGACAGGTTGATTCTGCTCTCCGCCTTGTCAGGATGTCCCAGTACCGTAGTATAAGGATTCGCACTCGTTTCCAGACAGGTCAGTCCGCATCCTATCACAAACAGCGACAGAACGAAGAAGTAGAAACTGTTGATCCTGCTTCCCGGTATGAACATCAGGGCACCGATACCAAAGAGAACCAGACCTGTTATCACTCCCCTTCTGTAGCCCCACTTCCGGATAATCCATCCGGCAGGCAGCGCCATCAGAAAGTAGGCACCATAGACAGCAGCCTGCGTCAGGGCCGACATCGCCTTGCTGATATGGAACGAATCCTGGAAATGCGGATTCAGCACCTCCAGGATGCCATGGGCAAAGCCCCACATGAAGAAGAGACTGCTGATGATGAGGAAGGGCACCAGATAGTTATGCCCTTCGTATCTGAAGATGGATGGCTTCGTCATGATTCTCTGCAAATTTAAGACTGTCCTTTACTACCAGTGCCAGATAACCGCCGCCACCGGCTCCAGGCATCTTCCATGCCAGTACCTCCTCCATGCGGCTGTAGCGGTCAATCATCGGCTGCACACTCGCCTCCGGTTCTATCACACCATTGATAGACGGATTCACCATACCCGGGAACATTGCAATCTGAGCTTCGAAAGATGCCCTGTATGCTGTAGCAAAGGCATCGAGGTCGTGCGCCAGAATCGCCTTCCAGCAGGCATCAGCTGCATCAGCCAGCGCCTTCACCTTCTCAGGCGTGATATCCTTACCTTCCACCACACTGCATCCCGGTCTTCTCGGTTCCATCGGAATCATCATCAGATGGTCTTCCAGGAATCGGAGAGTCATCTCATCCTGCGTACTCTCTATCTTCTCCGGCCAGAAGTTGTTGTCATAATAATGACGCACCAGACCGGGAACACAGATACCGATAGAATCCTGGGCACCCGAGATGATACCATCATGACGCTCCGGATTGTTCTCGAAGCAGAATACCAGTCGGGCGAGCATCTCCGGATCCATCTTCGGCAACTTCACCGGCCATATCTTCTGAATCATCTTACGGGTAGAGGTAGACAGACCGCAGCGGTCGCGCACCTCAAAGGTAGGTTCCAGCGAGATAGTAATTGCCCATCCCGGATGATACATGCTTACATAAGGCTGATCAATCCAAGTACCAGCCAGATCCAGACGGGTAGGAATCCCCGCCTCCTGTGCTGCATTCTCAGATACGTTCAATAACGCCTTCTTCAAGTCAGAAGAAGACCGCGCCTTCAAACCAGCATGAGGAGTGCGCTGGAGTTCGATATATTCTATGCCCCTTTCCTTACAGATCCTACGTTTCTCATCAGACCCACCTTCAGCGTTCACCACAAACACGTCCGGTTTCACCTTATCAAGAGTAGGCAGGAAGTCGATGACTCCGCTTCCCTCATTGATATACGCATCCTTCACCGCCTTGATATTCTTGACCATGAATAGCCTTTCCTCCTGCGGGAACATAGGCTTGCGATGCTTATACTCCAGATAAGTAGCATCCGATCCGATACCCACATACAGGTCACCATACTGTGATGCCTGCTGGAAAAACTCCACATGACCGGAATGTAAAAGGTCGTAACAACCGCTTACAAATACTTTTTTCTTCATTATGATTATCATTGATAATCGAAGTGCAGATAGTCATCCTCATCTAGCTGATTACCTATCTGCATCTCGACAAACATAAACAGAGTTATTTCAATTAATTATTTGATTAATTTATTTTTTATATTTTAGCCTCCAGAAGAAGTGCCAAGTACGGAACAATGGTTCACAAAGCGCTTCAGCAGGAAAATATCGAACGAAGTGCATATTTCTCCATATTTTCAGGAAATACTTCTTCCCCATACTCTGATGCGTAAACCCAGCATACTTCGTAAAATGCCTACCGAAGTTACCACCATCCAGAATCTCTGCCAACAGCAACCTCCCACGCTTCTCATCCATTGGTACAATCATCTTATCCTCAGCCAATCCAAGCACCTCCTTCAGAACATACATCACCGCCCCTGCGAACTTCCATAATCCCAAATAATTCAGTTCTCTCTGCACCACAACTAAAGCAGTAGAGGCAGAAGAATCTGTAGTGAAAGCAGAACTGACAGAAGCATCAGAAGCTATATCCCCACTAACACCCCAGCGGTCCCATCCCGCACAATCTGGCGAGACCTTTGATGGTCCGCCATCCTTAGAGCGTAGCGGTTCCGAGCACCGAGTAGGGCGGTTTCCTCCCTCTCCCCTGAGGGTGAGAGGGTCGGGGTGATTTTAGAAGATTTTTGATAGACTTTATAAAAGTCGCAAACAACATAGTAGTAGTCAATGATTTGCCTCATTCCAATCCCTTCATCGAAGAAATGGTGATATAGATGCGTCAGCTGATAAATCACATTGAATGCCGAAGTAGGAATAGCGATTTCTCCAATACCGTCTGGCAGGCTAACAACATTTGAGCATTGCAGATCCGCATTCCGTTTGAACCATTTCTGCAAAAGTGCATTATAGATAGGATTATTCATTGTGCAAGGGAAGAAATGCAGCTCTACCGGTACTCCATCCATAGTTGTTTCAAGATGATGAAACCTTATATCATCCTCTAGATTTAAATGACGCTTAGCATATTCTGTTATATCTTCTCTGCTAGCATTCACCCATACATCAATATCCCCTGGAGTACGAGAATATGGATTCGGATACATCAAGGCATTGCCTTGTCCTTTCAAGATGCAGCATCTGAAGCCATCCTCCCTCAACATAGCGAAGAGCTTACCTGCCACAGCATTCACCTTCATGTTCTGTTGACGAATTTGTTGTGCCTTACCCATCCAAGTCATCAGCAGTTCCCTCCCTATCGGGTTCTGCTTCAACTCCTCAGGATATTCCTTCCCCAGTCGCTCGATACCATAAAAACAGAAGCCAAGAAGAGATTGCTTAGAAGCAAAGGAGTATAGTTGTTGCCAGTTCATATCGATTACAACATTATTCATATCCACCTTACCCCCAAGGCTGTATTGCAAGAAAGCAAAAATTAAGGTTATCTCATTCATTAAACAATTTCCACTTATCAAATTACTTCTAGAATCAGTCCAATCCCAATGCACTTCTAAAATCCGAATCATTAAAATAAGGTCTTAAAACAGGCCATTTTACAAGTCTATATTTAAGTAAAGCCTCACTTTTTTTCAATTGTCTTATACATCTCAACATATCATTCTTTTCATTAAGCAATGCATGTGCAGAAATCAAAACTCTTTTCGAGAACCTATCCTTATTCCTGAATATTTTCTTATTGATTTTATCTTTCATTTCTGCTATATTTTTTTTCTGATAGTGCATTTCAGACATGAAATAATTTATGCAAATTACTCCATCAGCATACTCTGGTTTAGAATAATAATCAGATATAAAATAGTAAGCTTTTTGATATTCTTTCTTTTGTAATAAACAATAAGAATAAGTGCATATTTGGTCTAACGTAACTGGATTATCTTTCCAATGATTTTCCAATAATGATAGAACAGCATCATAATCCTCTATCGTTTCATAATAATCAGTTTTGTCTTCCAAAGTTGGATCACTTAATTTTTCAAAAGCATCTTTTATTTTAGCTTTATTATTTGTATTAAAATAAAGTTTAAACAAGAATTTTCTATAATAAATCTTCTCGTTAATATCACTCAATTTATCCAACTTAGCTAAAACTTCTTTTTCTACTTCATCAACATCTCCAAAGAAAGCGACTCTAACCTCCATGATAATATGCTCAAACGTAATAGAAGGAACAAACTCTTTCTTATATTCTTCAACTTCTCGCCGATAATCTTCCTTATTACCATTCTTCTCATATAAAGACAATAATGCCACTAAGCATTTTTCATACTTCAACGGAGCGTCAGCCTCCCTATATAAAGCACATAATTCCTTTAATATTTGTATTGCCTTATTTTCATCCATTGAGAGATAAGAATAATACTTCGATACAACTTGACCATACAATACTATCCCTTTTTTTACATGAGTATCAATAAACTCTTTTATTTCTTGTTTTACTTTTTCATAATCACTCTCCTTAAGTTTGATAAGTGATATCATTCTCATCAAAGCTTCATTTTCTGGAGAAGGATTCAGTTCCAAGGACTTAGATATACATGTCTTTATATCGTCGAGCAATTTTGAATAATTATCAGCAAAACACATATCACGTGCATAATCTAGCAAATATAGAGCCTTTTGATTATACAAGTAGAAATCTGAAGAGAATTCATTTATTGCCCTTTCCAAGAAAAACATTTTGGATTCATGTTTCGCCATTGCATAGAAAGCATCAAGATAATAACCTTCTTGTTTAGAATCTAAATTTATTAATTCAAGATAGGTATTTCTGAGTTCCTCCTTTTTATCAAAGAAGAAAAACTTTAATGTTTTTGCTTTTAATTCCAACAAGCGACATGCGTATTGAGTTTCACCTTTTTCCTCCTTATATTTTTCATCTATTTTCAGAAGTAATTCTTCGCATTTCTTTTCTTCATACAAAGCGTTCAACTCTGCCAAGACATCACGTTCTTTCCCACTTAATTTTCTAAGTTTACTTTTACGCTTAGGTTCATCATCATCGACTTTTTTAATACTAATATATTTAAAAAAATCACTAACAATGTTAGAATTGACGATTTTATTAAGATCATCAATATCTTTTTTGATAAAAGGATTCTCCTGTAAAGATTTGATATATTTATTATTTGTCAACTTGCCAATAAGTTCTTTATGATGCTCACTACTAAGCATTTTCCTATTTATCGGCAATTGTCCTGTCAACGAATGATTCAGAGTAGACATCAACTCATCAAAACCTTTTATTGGCACATAATAAACCCTATCTTTCCATAATAAATGCCTCAGGTCATCACTCAAATTAGTTTCATCTTCACGAATGCACCAATAAATACCATGCTTAAAGTACTCATTACTTTGCAGGAGCATAGACAAAATATCCATAACAGATCTGTCATTGCCAGCATATCCAACAACAACCAAGCCATGATCTTTAGCAAATTCTATGAACTTTCGTTTCATGTTATCGTCTAAAGATTCCGTCTCACGCAAAGAACTCTTAATGTCATCAAAAAGATAGTCACCATGCAGTTTTATAATTTTAGGACGACTAGAGGTAATTGTTATACTAGATATTGAAGAGTCATGTGCACAGACAATAGGTCGCTCCGGTGAAAAACGATAAAAAGCCTCATTCAACAAATCATCAAAATTTGTCGTAAACACAGTATTAAAATACCTTTCTTCTATCAACTTAACAAGATACGCATAACCGATAGATGGGTCTTTCTTTGCAACCTGCTTTTCTACAAAAATACGACGTTGACGTGGTAAATCATATTTTTTTTGAAACAAAGAAGAATATGGATTTCGGCTATCATACCATTCATACTGGCTTTTCCAGAAATCATCTTCACTCATTCCTTCAGTATTCTCAGACTCATAAATTTCTTTTTTCCATTTTTTGATGAGATCACCACCCGAATCTATACCTGAAGTAACAGAACATCCTGCACCTATCAAAAGTGTATAATTGGAAGTTTCTTCACATTTGTTTGAAAGAAAAGAAATAGGGTGTCCAGTTCTCTGTTCTTAAAAACAAGCTGGAAACATCCCTGTTAA